>Ga0075467_10000756_pt1 | contig 26489 bp, 31 predicted proteins | sample DEB08_DNA_9_FD_75067 | JGI IMG/M metagenome (GOLD analysis project Ga0075467, IMG submission 75067) | Aqueous microbial communities from the Delaware River and Bay under freshwater to marine salinity gradient to study organic matter... | ecosystem: Environmental > Aquatic > Marine > Coastal ... | reverse complement strand
CTTTAAAAGCATCCTACCATATAGCAGCAAAAAAAATAGAAACATTTTTAACACAAGATTAAACCTTTTATAAAAAAAAGTATCTAACTATAAAATGAACGATAAATTAAAACATATAAAACAATCTGGCTTTAAGACTCCTGATGGTTATTTTGATAATCTAGAAGATACTATATTCAATAAGTTGAATACAAAATCTAATCTTGATTCTATAAATAATCCAGGATTTAATGTACCTAAAGATTACTTCGATATAATTGAAGATAATGTGTTTAATACATTAAAGAAAGATGAAAACGAAGTAAAAGTAATTTCATTATTTTCAAGAAGAAATATACTTTACATGTCTGGAATTGCTGCAACAGTTGTGTTAATGATAAGTGTTTTTAAACCAAGTAGTGAAATATCTTTTGATTCTATTGAAACAGAATTAGTAGAATTTTATATTTCTAATCATAATATCAACTCAGCAGATTTAGCAACGTTATGGAATGAAACTGACTTTAATGAAGTTGCATTTGATGAGTATGAGTTTTTAGATGAAACTGTAGAAGATTATATTTTAGAAAACTCTAACATAAAAGACCTTTTAATTGATTAAAAAATGAAAAAAATATTTACCACATTGTTTGTATTAGGCTGTTTAAATATATTGGCTCAATCGGATGATCGTCTTGAAAAATTTAAAGCCCTCAAAGTGGCTTTTATAACTGAGAAGTTAGATTTAACTCCTAAAGAAGCCCAAAGCTTCTGGCCAATTTATAACAAGTATAGTGATGACTCTGAAAAAATTAGAGAAAATCAACGATTAGAGTATAGACAAAATGTAAAAAGAGGAGAAAAACTAAGTGATTTAGGAGATGACGTTTCTGAAAAATTTGTTGCTTCATTTCTGTCAGCAGAAGAAGAACAACTTCGTCTAAAAAAGCAACTTGTAAGTAATTTAAAATCTTCAATATCTTCGAAGAAAGTTTGGAGACTTATTAGAGCAGAAGATGAATTCAAGCAAAAGATGATTGAGGAATATAAAAAGCGAAGAGAAAAAATGCAAGAAATGAGAAAGAATAACAATTAATTAAAGAGGCTTTGGCCTCTTTTTTTATTCTTTAAATGTCAGTTTGCTTATTCTTCCTTTCCCAGCAGCATAAGCTGTGTTTTTATCTATAAAACGAATGGTATAAAAGCCTTCGTCACTTAAATGTGTCCAAGTAGTTCCAGCGTCATTAGAGTAATCAATACCATTAAACCCTATTACCACAAGTTCCTGTCCTTCTCTATTTGGCAGGTACTGAACACAACTTCTATAACCTGGTTCTTGGTTAGTCCCGACAACTTCCCAAGTTTTTCCACCATCAAACGTTCTAATTTTATTTGCCGAATGCTCTTCGGGTTTCGTGTAATCACCTCCAATAGCAAAACCTTGAAGTATATCATAAAAATCAATAGAATACATTCCTGTAGTTCCTGTACCTTGTATAATTGGCGTGTCATAAACTTCCCAAGTTTCACCTTTGTCTGGAGAGTACAATACTCTACTTGCAATTCCTCCAGTAGCAATCCATGTGTGGTCACCAACAACAGCAATATTAGTATCACTTGCTGCAAAGGCCGCTTCACCTTCTAAAGCCTCTGGTAAATCATCACAGGAAATTTTAGTCCATGTATTTCCACCATCACGAGTAACTATAATACTTATACAATCTTCAGTTGGATCTCCCATGGCAATACCTTCTTGGTCATTCCAAAATTCCATAGCATCATAAAATACGTTTTCATGTTCTTCTTTATAAACCAGTTTCATTCCTGAATCTGATGTTTTAAACAAGAGAGCTGGATTAGCAATTGTTATCATAAAAAAGTCACTGCTTGTTTTTGAAACAGCCCTAAAATCGAACTTTAAAGAATTATGAGCTTGTTTAGATATGTTCCAAATTTTCTTTACAGGATCATATAACCCAAAAGAATTCTCATTAGCTGCAAATGCCAAACTATTATCATTTAAAACATCTATGGCTCGAATACTTAAGAGAGAATCCTCTAAAATGTTTTCAATTTGAACTTTAGTAAAATTTCTAGTTACAAAAGATGTTTCCTTCTTTTCACAAGAAATACATAATAAAACTAACAAAGGCAAAAGGAAAATTCTCATAATTAATATTTTTTCTAAAGTTAGAAAAGGCTAATGAATTATCAACTAAACAATTGAACAAAAAACCATTTTTAAATGTACCTTTGCATGCTTATTTAATTTTTATGCGATTACACAGAAACTTATGCTTTGCCACTATTGATGGCTTGATGCAAATATTTAATGAAGGTGCTTATGCCGATAAGGTGATTCAGCAGCTTTTAAAACGTGATAAACGTTGGGGAAGTCGTGATCGTGCTTTTGTCGCAGAAACCACCTATGACATAGTTCGCTGGAAGCGTTTATATGCTGAAATTGCAGAGGTTAAAGAACCTTATGACAGAGATAATCTTTGGCGAATGTTTGCCGTATGGGCAACCTTAAAAGGGATAAAATTACCTGATTGGAAATATTTTGAAAACACTCCAACTCGTAAAATTAAAGGTCGTTTTGATGAATTATCTAAAGATAGAAAGCTTCGCGAATCTATTCCAGATTGGATGGATGAAGTTGGTGTAAAGGAATTAGGTGAAGCAAAATGGACCAAAGAAATTGCTAAGCAAAATGAGCAAGCCGAAGTGATTCTTAGGGTAAATACGCTTAAAACAACAAAACAAGATTTGCAACTTAAACTGCAATCTGAAAATATTGAAACTGATTTTTTACCAGATTATCCTTCTGCGTTAAAACTTAAAGAAAGAGCCAATGTGTTTGTAACTGAGGCTTTTAAAGATGGCTGGTTTGAAGTGCAAGATGCGTCTTCTCAGTTAGTTGCTGATTTCCTTGACGTTAAACCAGGCATGAAAGTTGTTGATACTTGCGCAGGAGCTGGAGGCAAAACATTGCATTTGGCTTCATTAATGGAAAACAAAGGTCAACTCATTGCTATGGATATTTATGAAAGTAAGCTGAAAAAATTAAAAGTTCGTGCTAGAAGAAATGGTGTCCATAATGTAGATATGAAAGTGATTGACTCTACAAAACCCATTAAAAAATTATACAACAAAGCAGATCGTGTCTTAATTGATGCACCTTGTTCTGGTTTAGGTGTTTTAAGGAGAAATCCTGATGCCAAATGGAAGTTAGAACCAGAATTTTTAGATAGAATAAGAGGTGTACAAGAAGATGTACTAAATCAATATTCTAAAATTGTAAAACCTGGCGGAAAGCTTGTTTATGCAACATGTTCAGTACTCCCATCTGAAAATCAAGACCAAATTAACAAATTTTTGAACACTGAATTAGGAAAAGAATTTACCTTTGTAAAAGACAAAAAAATATTTGCTCATGAATCTGGTTATGACGGATTTTACATGGCGCTTTTGGAACGAAAATAACACGAATACATGAAACAATTTTACACTCTACTTTTTGCTATTGTTACTGCTGTAACCTTTGCTCAAATACCATCAAATTATTATGATTCAGCAAATGGTTTATCTGGATTTTCATTAAAAACAGAATTGCGTAACATAACTACAAATGGACATACTGCAAGAACTTACGATCAATTATATGATGGAGATGGAATCAGTGGTTCTGGAGGTTATGTAGATACGCATTCTGATGTTGCCGTTTCTTCTGGAAACAATTATGAAAATGATGGAACTGTTCTAGATATGTATTCTGAAAATCCATCGGCAATTGATGATTACAACTACAATCATGGCTCAATGCAATGTGGTAACCAAAGTTCAGAAGGAGATTGTTATAATAGAGAACATTTGGTACCTCAGTCAGCTTTTGGAAGTGCTTTTCCAATGCAGAGTGATATTCATCATGTAATTCCTACTGACGGAAGAGTTAATAATTTTAGAGGAAACTTACCATTTGGTGAAGCAATTGACGACGACTGGGAATCTCTTAATGGTTCCTTACGCGGATCTAGTGCAATGGTTGGTTATTCAGGCAGTGTGTTTGAACCAATTGATGAGTTTAAAGGAGATATAGCACGAGCTTTATTGTATTTCGCTACACGATATCAAAACACAGTTGATGGCTACACAGCTTTTGATATGTTTAATGGTACAGAAGACCAAGTGTTTTATGGTTGGGCTATTGATGTGCTATTAGATTGGCATAATAATGTAGATCCAGTAGATCAAAGAGAACGAGATAGAAATAATGCTGCATACAATTTTCAAGGAAATGCTAACCCATTTGTAGATCATCCTGAATATGCCAACATGATTTGGAATCCAACTTCTGATACTGAAAACCCAACTGATCCAACAAGTTTAGTAGCTTCAAATCCAACTGATAATTCAATAGATTTAACTTGGAACGCATCAACCGATAATATTGGTGTTATAGGATATGATGTATACGTTGATGGAAATTTTAATACAACTATTGCAAATACATCTTATACTGTTTCTGGATTCACTGCAAACACTAATTATTGCTTTACTGTGAAAGCTAAAGATGCAGCTGGAAACGAATCTGGATTTAGTAATCAAGATTGTGAAATGACAACTAATAATGGCTCTTCAGGAGGTTCAGATGAACTTTTCTTTTCAGAATACATTGAAGGCAGCAGTAATAACAAGGTATTAGAAATTGCTAATTTTTCAGGTTCAACTGTTAGTTTAAGTAATTACACAATGAAACTTAGTTCTAACGGAAATGCAAACTGGACTGCTACATATAGTTTTCCAGGTGGAGCTCAAATACTTGATGGCGATGTTTACGTCATTGCAAATGGAAGCTCAATATTATGTAATTCTGAAGAAGATGATGAAAATAATTCAATAACTGCTTACAATGGTAATGATGCTATAGGTTTATTCAAAAATGATGTTTTAATAGATATATTAGGAACACTAGGTGATAATAGTGTCTATGCAGAAAATGTAACACTAATAAGAAAACCAATCGTTAATGGGCCAAATACAGTTTATACAGCTTCTGAATGGAGCTCTTTTCCACAAGATAACTGTGATGATTTAGGAGAACACACAATAACATTGTCTGTTAATGATGTTTCAACAAATAATTTTAAATTTTATCCAAATCCTGTTTCATCCAATAAATTGAAGTTTGTATTTAACCAATCTATTTCAATTCAAATTTTCGATATTCTTGGAAAGCAAATCATCAGCAAAACGATACAACCTAATAATAACTGGCTGGATGTTTCAAGCTTAAACAAAGGTATTTATTTAGTTAAAATGACTGCTAATAAGCAAACAAGCATAAAAAAACTAATACGTAACTAAAAAAAAAACCTATGAAATTAACTTCACAGGTGTTTTAAATTTCTATATAATTTTAGTTAAGCCTTGTGCTTCCATTTTAAAATAAGCAATCCTATTCTAGAGACAATAAAGGTGAAAGTCCCAAAAAGAATAGTTAAAAACGAAACTTTAATTCCGCCTGCCAGTAAAGCAGGAGAAATTTCGCCACCAATGCCTTCAACAGCATCAAAAGCTTGAATTAAGCCCAAAATAGAAGCCAAAAACCCAATAACTAAACCTAAAAGTCCAACTTCTGCTGTTAATCGCATCATTTTTTTAGATTGAACAGCATCTTTAGTGCTGCTTATAAATGCTTTTACTAAAAAGAAAATGGTTAATAACAGACATATTAATATAAGCGACATAAAAAATGGTCCTCCTTCATTAAAACGATCCACAAAAGGGTTTAAAATTAATGAGGCTTTAGGAGTAAGTGATAAGATATTCATAGTTAATGGTTTTAATTAAACATAGTACAAACATAATAGACTTTTAAGTTTGATGCTTTTAAAATGCGACCAACGACCATTTTAGATGCTTTTATAACATAGTAGTCAAAACAAGTACTAAATCTGTCATTCGTCTACAAAACCAAAAATAATATTAAAAATATACTAATATTGTATCATAATTAAGGTTTACGATGAAATCTGAGTTGATTTTTAAAAAAATATTACAGATTACATTACACTTGCTTTTTTGGTGTGGTGTACTTCTATTTTATACATATTTTTTTGGAACAGAAAGTAACGACCTTGGTTATGTACTCTCCTTTTCTATGTTTTTAATGCCAATTACTATTGCAGTAACATATGTTTCTATCTACAAACTGATCCCTGAATATCTTATTAAAAAGAAGTATTTCTTGTTTGCTTTATATAGTGCTTATACATTGATTATATCATCTTATTTGATAGTGATTTCGGTGTTTTATGGATTAATTTACCTTTCAAACTTTGTATATGCAGATATGCCTCCGATAAGCAGAAACCTACTATTTGTAAGTGTTGCTGTTTATTTGGTAGTTATAATAGTCAGTGCGTTTACGCTTTTAAAATTAAATTTAAAACATGCAGAAAAAACCAAAAAACTGGAAACAAAAATTCTAGAAACCCAACTAAAATTGAAAGAGCAAGAGTTGAATTACTTAAAAATGCAGATACATCCTCATTTTTTGTTCAACACCTTAAATACTATGTATGGTTTTGCTTTAAAAAAAGCAGATGAAACTCCCGAGATGATTTTGAAGCTTTCGAATTTATTGGATTATTTATTATATCAAGTTGACAAGCCTTTTGTATTACTAAAAGACGATATTAACCATATTGAAGACTATATAGCATTAGAAAGAATGCGATTTAATGAAACATTGAACATATTGTTTGAAACTGAAAATATTTCAGATAGCACCAAAATCGCACCAATGCTGTTGCTTCCTTTTATTGAGAATAGTTTTAAACACGGTACCATAAAAAACGGTTTGTTAACTGTGAAAATTAAGTTGGTTTGTAAGGAAGAAAACATACATTTCAGCATAGAAAACACCTCGTCAAATCCTGATAGCTCTTCCAACGGAATAGGTTTAGAGAACTTACAAAAAAGGCTTACTTTATTGTATAAAGACAATTATAAACTAAATATTGTCAATGAAAACAATTTGTTTAAGGTAAATTTAATATTGAATACAGCTAATTCTTGAAATCAGATAAAACCATATCGTGCCTAATAATTGATGATGAAGCTATCGCAAGAGAGGTCATTGCCTCTCACCTATCTAAATTTCAAAACATCAATATTATAGCTAGTTGTAGTAACGCGATTGAAGCTTTCAACTGTATAAGAAATTATAATATAGATTTAGTTTTCTTAGATATTAATATGCCAGAAATATCAGGAATATCGTTTGCAAGATCTATAAATAAGAATATCAAAATTATTTTCACCACTGCCTATCGCGATTATGCAGTTGAAGGGTTTGAACTTCAAGCTGTTGATTATCTGTTAAAACCTATTTCATTTGAACGCTTACTAAAAGCAGTAAACACCTATTTTGAAGTTTACAATAAATCTGTAGAAATTACTAGTACACAAACTGAAACCAATAATTTTATGTTTGTACGTGCAGATAGACGTATGCTAAAAATTGAGTTTAATGATATTATATATATTGAAAGTTATAGTGACTACATCAAAATTCATCTAAACAATAAAACTACAGTTGTAACTCGTGAAACTATCAGTGCTATTGAGGCAAAACTTCCTAAAAATGAATTTATCAAAATTCATAGATCTTATATTATTTCTTTAAATAACATAGATTCTTACACAAGCGAACAAATAATAATTTCAGGGAAATCGCTCCCAATAAGTAGAAGCTATAAAAAAGAAGTGCTTAGTCTTTTAGATAAGTTCTAAAAAAAAACCCTTCCCAAATAAATGGAAAGGGCTATTGTAGTCTCTCAAGTCAAAAGGGTCTTCCCTAACAATAACTTATATACCCATAACATAAGTTTAACCCTGGACTTCAACTCGATTCTCTACAATTTCTTTAATAGGTACAATTAATGTACTATTTAATGTTTTTAACGTCATTGATAGATCTCCTATTGCAATAATTTCTCCTTCAACGTCTTTAAACTTTATTTTCATACCAATTTCATAGGTTCTTCTAGTATAATATGTTTTTAATAAATCTGAAATCACATCTCTCGAACCTAAACCTAACGCAAGTGCAAAAGCACCCAAAAAAGCTCCAAAAATCAAGGTTACATTATTGGTGATGATATCTGTATTAACACCTGCTTGGTTTAAAGCAGTAATTGAAATAATAGACAATAAGATAAAAAACACTAACTGACTAATTATTTTTCCTCCAGAAAGCTCAAAAGATTTAAAAAAAGCATGAAGTGACTTTTTCACAAAATTAGCGATGAACAATCCGATAACAAAAATGGCTGCTGCACTTAACAATTGCGGTAAATAACCAATTAAGTTTCCTATTTCTTCAGAAATAATGGTTAGTCCCATCATTTCCGAAACAATGATAACAAGCACTAAAAGTAAAGCCCATTTTACAAACTTTAAAATAACTTTAGTGAGGTTAATATCGAGTTTCTTGCCTTCAAAAATCTCAATATCGTTTATTTTTTTTCCTAGGTCATCAACTTTTAAAAGCTTTAATGATTTCTTTAAAACTATTAATACTAATTTTATAAATAACCATCCAAATAAGAGTACTAACAATGCTTTCAGAATATTGATCCCGACGGCTGAAAAGTTCTCCATGGCCATGTCTTTATAATTTGTTAGGGTTTCCATGAGTATTTTAATTATTACTATACGTTCTTATTTTTTTCGCTGCTTAATGGTTCTCTCTACAACACTACCAACATTTAATGAAAACAAACCTGCTAAGTCCATCAAAAGCTTTGCCGCAGCAATATCTTTCATCACTTTAGACTTCAACTCCGCAGGAACATCCTTCAAAGGTCTATCTATATGTTTAAATGGATTATTCTCCATGATGTTCATTATTATATACGTTAACTAGCTTCTCCTTAGCTCGTTTGAGCCTCATTTTTACCGCACTTTCACCTATACCTAAAACTCCAGTTAAGTCTTTAATACTTAAGGAATCTTGATATTTAAGTAATAAAATCATTTTCTCTTCCGGAGAAATTTTTTCTAGCGCTTCCTTCAATTTATCTACTTTTAAATTACGAATACTTTCTTCCTCTTCTTCTGGGTTGTAATATTCGCTTTTTAAATTATCTGTGTCAACAGACTGTTTTTCAATCTTTTTCGCTGTGCTTCTATTCACATAATTTACACAATGGTTATATGTAAATGAATATAGCCATGTCGAAAACTTAGACTTACCTTTAAACGATTTGAGCTTTACAAAAAGTTTTAAAAATATATCTTGCGTAAGGTCTTGTGCTTCATCATCATTTCTTGAAAACCCTCTGCATTTATTATATACAAGTTTATCAAAGCGATCATATAATATCTCAAAAAGCAATGTATCGTTTTTTACAACAATAGCTTTTACAAGATCTTCGTCTGATAAATCTTTATAATTTTTATCTATTTTCAATTCGTTGTTAGGGTATAATTGTATTTAAGACACGCTTTAATTTATTAAGTCACTTTAAAAACTTAAAAATTTGTAAATGAAACAATTAATGTACAACTCTAAAACACTTAATCCAAAAAACTTAACCTTTAATTTGTGCATTTAAATCGGGATAATAGTACTTTTACAAGTATTAAATATTTTAACCAAATGCAACTCGTTTTCGCAACTAACAACCTTAATAAATTAAAAGAAGTTCAAACACTAATACCTTCAAACATTAGGCTACTAAGCTTAAAAGATATTGGTTGTTTTGAAGAAGTACCCGAAACACAAAATACTATTGAAGGTAATGCCATACAAAAAGCAGAATATATAAAACAGCACTATGGGTTTGACTGTTTTGCTGATGACACAGGTTTAGAAGTGGAAACTCTTAACAATGAACCAGGCGTATTTTCTGCACGTTATGCTGGAGAACAAAGAAGCGCAGTAGACAATATGAATAAGTTATTGGAGAATTTAGCATCCAAACAAAACAGAACTGCTCAATTTAAAACAGTAATTGCTTTATATCTCAATGGTGAACTCAGAACTTTTACGGGAATTTGCAAAGGAGAAATTACTAATGACAAAAAAGGAGATAAGGGCTTTGGTTACGATCCTATTTTTAGACCAGATGGTTATAAACAAACGTTTGCAGAAATGGATTTGGCATTAAAAAATACAATTGGACATCGCGGAAAAGCTGTAAATCAGTTAGTTTCTTCCTTAAATGATATGAATGTTAAATAAAAGAGTATCTTTGCCGACTGAAACTCAAAATAAAATTGAGTTTCAAATTCCTCAGGGTGAGGATGTGTTACAAGAAGGTTAAGGTTAAGTATGTCGATTCGCTTCTTTATGTAACACCACATAATATAATCGAATACTTATTACTCAAATGAACACATTCAAAGATTTAGGTCTTAATGAAGACCTTTTACAAGCTATTACAGATTTAGGCTTTGAAACACCTAGTGAAGTACAAGAAAAATCAATTCCAATTTTATTAGAACAAGACACTGATCTTGTTGCATTGGCTCAAACAGGAACAGGTAAAACTGCTGCTTTCGGTTTTCCAATGTTGCAAAAAATTGATATCAACAGCAGAACAACACAAGGACTTATCTTATCTCCTACTCGTGAACTTTGTTTACAAATCACTAACGAGATGAAGCAATATGGTAAATACTGTAAAGGTTTAAACGTTACAGCAATTTATGGTGGAGCAAGTATTACAGATCAAGCTAGAGAAGTAAAACGTGGTGCACAAATTATTGTGGCAACTCCTGGTAGAATGAAAGACATGATTAGCCGTCGTTTGGTTGATATCTCTAAAATTGAATATGCAGTTTTGGATGAAGCAGACGAAATGTTAAACATGGGCTTTTTTGAAGATATTACTGATATTTTATCACACACACCTCAAGATAAAAGCACTTGGCTATTCTCTGCAACGATGCCTAAAGAGGTTTCTGTTATTGCAAAAAAATTCATGAATGATCCAATTGAAATTACGGTTGGAAATAAAAATGAAAGTACAAGTCAAGTGTCTCACGAATATTACTTAGTAAACGCAAGAGATCGCTACCAAGCTTTAAAACGTTTATGTGACGCAAATCCAGATATTTTCTCTGTGATTTTCTGCCGTACAAAACGTGATACTCAAAAAGTTGCTGAAAACTTAATTGAAGATGGTTATAGTGCTGGAGCATTACATGGCGATTTAAGTCAGAACCAACGTGATTTAGTAATGAAGTCGTTTAGAAACAAACAAATACAAATGTTGGTTGCTACAGATGTGGCAGCTCGTGGTATTGATGTAGATGATATAACACATGTTATTAATTATCAACTACCTGATGAACCTGAAATATACACACACAGATCTGGAAGAACTGGACGTGCTGGAAAAACAGGTATTTCAATGGTTATTGTGTCTAAAAGTGAAGTACGAAAAATAAAAAGTATTGAGCGTATCATTAAAAAGCAATTTGAGAAAAAAGAGATTCCAGATGGTATGGAAATTTGCGAAGTGCAATTAATGTCGTTAGCCGATAAAATTCATAACACTGAAGTAAATCATGAAATAGATAAATACCTTACTAGTATTAATGCATTATTTGAAGATACTTCTAAAGATGAATTGATTAAGAAATTCTTTTCTGTTGAATTCACACGCTTTTTTAACTACTACCAAAAAACAAAAAATCTTAATGCTTCAGATTCACGTGATAGTGGTCGCGAGAGTGATGGAGGTCGTGATTATGGAAGCAATGACAATTCTGCTCGTTATTTTATAAATGTTGGTAGAAAAGATGGCTTTGACTGGATGAAATTAAAAGATTTCTTAAAAGATGTTTTAGAATTAGGCAAGGATGACGTTTTCAAAGTTGATTGTAAAGAAAGTTTCTCATTCTTTAATACCGAAGCAGAACTAACACCAAAAATTTTAGCATTTTTTACAGACTTTAAACATGAAGGACGTTTTGTAAATGTTGAAATTAGCGAAGATAAAGGTCGCGGCACTAGTAGAAACAAAAGACGTTCTTCTGGTGGAGGAAGTAGCAGACGTTCTGGTGGTGACTCAAAACCAAGAAGTGATAGACGTTCTGGAGGTGGCGAAAGACGAACAGAAGGAAATCGTAGTGATAGACGTTCTGGAGGTGGTGAAAGACGCTCAGAAGGAAGACGTTCTGAAGGACGATTATCAGACAGTACTTCTAAACCAAGACGTTCAGATAGAAGTGAGAGATCTGAAAGTATTTCAGCATCAAAATCTAGTCGTTCAAATAATGAAAATAAGTCTGGTGAGTTTCCATCATCTAGACCAAGACGTTCTAGACGATAATAAACTAACTTGTTAATTTTAAGTCAAAGTTATATCTGAAAACATATATAGTTGAATTTGTTTAGTATTTTTACATCAGAAAAATTGTTAATGAACAGATTACGCCTACTTATTATTCTGCTATTTCCATTAAGCATAATTGCTCAAAACGAAAGTTTTGTAAAGGGTAAAATTGTAGAAGCGGGAACAATTTCACCTCTTGAAAATGTAAATATTGTTAACCTTAACAAGGTAATTGGTACAGCAACAGACAAAAATGGAGAGTTTGAAATTAGAGTGAGTGTAAACGATACGTTGCACCTTTCATATTTAGGTTTTAAATCTATTAAAGTTAGAGTAACAAATGACTGGGTTAATTTTGGGTCCATTGCAACAATAGAACTGACGGAACTTGCTTTAGCTTTGGAAGAGGTTGTTGTAAGTCAAATGAAACTAACCGGTTATTTAGAGCTTGATATTCAGCAAGTTCCAATTCAACAAAATTTCAGATATAGTATTTCAGGTTTAAATACAGGTTATGAATCTCAACCTCGTTCTGCTGGAGCTATTACAAGAGTTTTAGGAGCTATTTTTAATCCTGCAGATTTCCTATATAAGATGTTTGGTAAAAAGCCAAATGAGATGCACAAGCTTAGAAAAATGAAACAGGATGATGAAATTAGAAATATACTTTCATCGCGTTTCGATAGAGAAATGCTCACAACACTTCTACAAGTAGATCGTGTTGATTTGGACTTATTAATTACTGAATGCAATTATTCAAAAGATTTTATCAGAACAGCTAATGATTTGCAAATTTTGGATGCTCTTAGCGAATGTTACGAAGAATACAAAGTATTAAGTCGAAGTAGAAAACGTCTTTAACTTTGCGAGTGCAAGGCTACTCTATTCCCTTCTGTGTCAATAAATACTCCCATGCAACCATGCTCTGGTGAAATTGTTGTCTTTTTCTGGTATATTTTTCCACCTGCTGTTATAGCCCTGTCTAGCTCATTTTGTACATCATCACAACCAAAATACACCAGGGTACCTTCTTTACTAGGGATATACGATTCTTGTTTAATAAGTGTTCCTGTGGCTCCATGAGCTTCTCCTCTATTTGGAAACCAACCCATTATTAAACCTCCAAAATCAACAATATTAATTTTTATCTTAAAAACTTTCTCGTAAAAAGCTTTTGCTCTATCCATGTCTGAAACCGGAATTTCAAACCATACGACCATATTATGTTTCATAATTTGTGTGTTTTGTTTTAAAACCTTTCTAACTATCCTTTATCTAAAAAAGAACGTTTGAATTTACAAAATTAATGTTCAACTTGGTAACGCTCCAATATACTCTCGAAACTCTTTATAGTTTTTTTACACCAATCATAACGTTTTTGTAGTTGCTCTTCATCCGATAATTGCCAAGCAATATTAGACGCTCTCAACTTTTGAGTCACACTCTGAAAGATAATAGCAGCAGATACCGAAATATTTAAACTCTCAGTGAAACCAACCATTGGGATTTTTACAAAGCAATCTGCATTATTTATAACTTCATCTGATAAGCCTTGTGTTTCTCGTCCAAAAAAGAAACATGATTTTTTAGAAATATCAAAATCTGCTAAGTTAGAATCTTCTTTGTGAGGCGTTGTTGCTACTATTTGATACCCTTCAGACTTAATAGTTTTTATAGCATCTTTGGTAGAATGATGCCTCACCAAATCCACCCACTTTTGTGCTCCCATCGCAATTTCTCTGTCAATGCGTTTTACATTTTGCTCTTCTATAACATGCAATTCTTGTATACCAAATACATCACAGCTGCGCATCACTGCACTTGTATTATGCAATTGATAAACATCTTCAGTTGCTACTGTGAAATGTTTTGTTCTATAAGCCAAAACCTCATTAAAACGTTCAATACGATTTTTAGTCAAGTAAGACTCCAGATATGTTACTAATTTTTCATCAATCATTATTTTCAAATATAGGAAATGTCATTACGAAGAACAAAGTGACGTGGTAATCTTTGTATACCATTGGCAGATTAGCACATAACACCAAAAGTGTTAGTCGCAATGATAATTAATTTTATATTTTTAAACGATGAAACATATTGTTGTACTTACAGGAGCTGGAATGAGTGCCGAAAGTGGCCTCAGAACCTTTAGAGATGCCAATGGCCTGTGGGAAGGTCATGATGTTATGGCAGTTGCCTCACCTGAAGGTTTTGCTAGAAATTCTGAATTGGTTTTAGATTTTTATAACCAACGAAGAAGACAACTATTAAAAGTAAAACCTAACAAAGCTCATTATGCATTAGCTGATTTAGAAAAAGATTATAAGATTTCCATCATCACTCAAAATGTGGACGATTTGCATGAACGTGCTGGAAGTAATACTGTGATTCATCTTCATGGCGAACTTCTAAAAGTAAGAAGTATCTATGATGAATTTGATATTAAAGATTGGACACAAGATTTAGTGTTAGGCGATTTATGTGATAAAGGTTACCAATTACGACCACATATTGTTTGGTTTGGTGAAGCAGTACCATTAATTCCAAAAGCCATTTCTATTTGTGAAACAGCTGATGTTCTGCTCATAATTGGGACCTCTATGCAAGTATATCCTGCAGCTAGCTTAATGCACTATGTGAAACCGGAAACCAGCATATATTTCATTGACCCAAATCCAGCTATGAAAACTAATCATAAAATTACGGTTATAGCAGAAAAAGCCACTATTGGTGTAGAAAAAGTAATCAAGCAATTAAAAAGCGTGCAACAGCATCAATAGAAAAATAGTTACCTTAGCTAAACAACTGATTATCTAATAAAAAGAAGCATCTCATAATATTAGGCAGCATTTTTATAAAGTGATAATCAGATGATATTCTCATAAACAACAAAATTTATAACGTACTATCATGAAGTTTAAATTTTTAACCATTATCATCCTAGTATTAGCAATTACCTCTTGTCAGATTATAAATAAAGAACACAAACCCAACATTATTATAATAAATGTAGATGATATGGGCTGGAGAGATGTTGGCTTTATGGGAAGTGAATATTATGAAACGCCTAATATTGACCAACTATCAAAGTTAGGTATGATTTTTACTAATGCTTACGCAGCCGCTTCAAATTGTGCGCCAAGTAGAGCAAGTTTAATGACAGGGAAATGGTCACCTCGTCATGGTATGTATACTGTATCATCATCTGAAAGAGGCCCTTCAAAACATCGTAAAATTATCCCAACTAAAAACACAACCACATTATCTAAAGAGCATGAGATAATCCCAGAAATATTAAATCAAAATGGATATATAACTTGTCATGCAGGAAAGTGGCATTTAAGTGAAAATCCTTTAGAATATGGATTCAATTTAAATATTGGAGGAGGTCACAATGGTCTTCCAAGCAGCTATTATCCACCATATAAGAACGTAGATGTTGTAGGTGAGAGCAATCAACATTTAACAGATTTAATAATGGAGAAAACCTTAAAATTCATGGATACAGTTCAGAGTCCGTTTTTTTTAAATTACGCGCCTTATGCTGTGCATACGCCTATAACTCCAATAGAAAATCTCCTTGAAAAGTACAACCAAAAACCGCCTTGGAATGGACAGAATAATCCAGAATATGCCACCATGATAGAAAATCTTGATAGAAATATTGGGTTGTTAATTACAAAATTAATAGAAAAAGGACTATTTGATAATACTTTTATTGTTTTTACTTCAGATAATGGTGGTTTGTATGGTATTACTAATCAGCATCCCTTAAGAGCAGGAAAAGGAAGTTACTATGAAGGAGGTATTCGCGAACCATTTTTCTTTGTGATGAAAGATAAAATTAAAGCTGAATCTAAAAGTGATATCCCAATAACCAATATTGATTTATTTCCAACAATTTTAGAATATGCAGGAATCAAAAATGATCAAATAAAATTAGACGGAATTAACCTCTCTCCGATATTAGAGAAAAAAACAGATAAATTAGATCGTCCTTTATTTTGGCATTTTCCGGTTTATTTACAAGCATTCAAAGCTAACAATAGTGAAAATCGTGATCCTTTATTCAGAACACGTCCAGGATCTGCAATTAGATATGGTGATTGGAAACTACATTATTTTTTCGAAAATGATGACATTGAACTCTACAATTTAGTTGAAGATATTGGAGAGCGAAATAATCTTGCAATAAAAGAGCCTGAGAAAGCTGAAGAATTATTGAATTATCTTAAAAATTGGTGGAATGAAACAAACGCACCAATTCCAAATGATTTAAATCCTGAATATGAAGAATCTATCTCTAATTAAAGTACACTTTATATAAGTTATATGATTAATTTCTTTAGAAAAATACGCTACGATCTTATGGAAAAAAACAAAATAGGCAAATACCTTAAATATGCCATTGGTGAAATTTTACTTGTAGTTATCGGGATTTTACTTGCCCTACAAATAAATACTTGGAATGAGCTTAGAAAAGACGCTGCAAGTGAATTAACGGCTTTACTTGATTTAAAACAAGAGTTCTCTAAAAACACCAAAGTATTTAATGAGCATCATCAATTTAAGCAAAGCATTAGCCAAACTTGGATAGACTTTATCGCTAACATTTCAAATCGAAACTTAATTGATATAAATCAATTAACTACTCCTGTTCGACCTGGAGCAAGAACATACAACCCTTCGAGAAGTATTTTGAATTCTATTTTATCAACTGGGAAAATTGACAAAGTGGAAAATGATTCCTTAAAATATTTTCTTACTAATTGGAATGACATACTTTTAGATTACGCGGAAGATGAAGCCAGACATCTTGATTTTTGGGATAAGGAAATTACCCCTTTAGAAAGGACATTAATACCTTATCGTTATTACAATTTAGATTCTATAGATACCAAAAAAAATGACTTCTACACTGAAATTGAAACTAAGAAGATGATTTTTGAGGCGTATGACAATTTAGAATATCAAAATATACTTTTGAGAAATGTTTATTTTTTACAAGAAAATGTCAAAAGCGGAGCGCTTATATTGGAGACCTATAACTCCATTAATAAGTTATTAGATGAGGAAATAAAATTGAAAAAGTCTAACTATTAACCGATGATAAAATTCTTTAGAAAAATACGCTACGACCTTATGGAGAAAAACAAAACAAGTAAATACCTTAAATATGCTATTGGCGAAATTATACTCGTAGTAATCGGGATTTTAATTGCATTACAGCTAAATGCTTGGAAAGAAGAAATTAATGCAAATCAAGAACTAAAGACATCTATGAATTTAATGCTGGATGATTTATCACAAGACATTGCTTTTTACAATCTGCAAATTGAAAGATTAGAAAACAGAGTATTATATCTTAGTAATTTTGCGCAAGGAAACTATTCGGAAATTGATATTGAAACTATTCCTGGTGAAATAGGATATAATATTCCAATAAAAAATTTGGGAACAACATATATCAGCTTAAAAGAGGATAGAAAATTTAGTTTGATTAAGAATATGGAACTGAAGAAAATAATTACTTCATATTATGAAGTGATTTGTAAAGAATATTCTGTATTCGCAAATTGGCATCATAAATTCGTAACCGAAACTATTGAAAGCTATCTCATTCTTAATCTTCCTTATAAAAGAGGCTATACTGTCGACACAAAAGATGTGATAAATGACCTAGAGAATGGTAAATTATTAGGTATAACAAACTATCAGATAACAGTAATTGATGAAGCCTTAGTAATGTTAAAGAATAACAAGCTGTTGGCAGAAGAAATGAGTATATTTATTAATTCTGAATTTAATTAAATTTAAAATATGGCTAATAAAAAAGATCTCGATTTCACCTATACTACTATTGATGAAATATTCCGTTTAAGTATGGGAGAAACTGGTGATTATAGTGGTGCCAAATATGATGGTGATTTTTCTATGACGCTTGAAGCAGCCCAAAAAGCAAAGCATAAATTTATTGCAGACAGTCTCCATATAAAAAAAGATAGCAAAGTGCTAGATATGGCATGTGGATGGGCTCCTTTTACACGTTATATCGTTGAAGAAAGAGGTGCATCAAGTATTGGCTTAACCTTATCAGAAGGCCAAGCAAAGGCGTGTCAAAAAAATGGATTCAATGTGATTGTCAAAGATTGTCGTGCTGTTAAACCCGACGACTTTGGGACATTTGATTCTATTGTTTGTATTGGTGGTTTAGAGCATTTCTGTTCTGTTGAAAAATGGAAAGAAGGCAATCAAGAAAAAGTATACAGTGATTTTTTCAAAACACTTTATGATTTACTTCCAGTTGGTGGCCGATTTTATATGCAAACGATGACGTTTAGCAAAAACATGATCCCTTTTGAAGAACTTGATGTGAATGCCGAAAAAGGATCTGCGGCACATATTATGGCTTTAATGATTAAGCAATTTCCAGGTTCTTGGCTACCATATGGTCCAGAGATGGTAATACGAAACGCTGAACCACATTTTAAACTTATTTCTCAAAGCAGTGGTCGTTTGGACTATATTGAAACCATAGCGCAATGGCGTATAAAATTCAGAAAATTTAATTTGAAAAAATATTGGCTCTATTTGTCGTTAATTCCAAGATATATAATGGATGCTGAATTTAGACACTTAGTTGCAGTTTTTAAAATAAGCCCAAACAGAGTATGTTTTGAAGAAGAAATTATGGATCATTATCGCTTGGTATTTGAAAAAATATAATGAAACTAGAGATGTCTAAATTGTGAATTAAATAGTAAAACTATTATTAAAACAACGTATTTACTATAAAAACAACTATGTAAATTACGAGATAAACAGCTAACTTAATCATCAGCACTCAATTTAAAAAATTCATTTACTGGCTTATTAAATAGCACAGACAACTTCAATGCCAACACTGTTGAAGGCACATATCTGTTAGCTTCAATGGAGTTTATCGTTTGGCGAGATACACCAATTTTTTTGGCGAGATCATCTTGTGTTAAACTCAAAATAGCGCGTTCTACTTTAATTGTATTTTCCATTATCTAGTGCGCTTTAATGTAATAAAACTGAATAATTGTATAAATAACATAAACATAAGGACTTGAAAGTCACCTAAATCTTTATATACTTCTCCACCACCATGAACTAAATTAGAAACTCCTAAATCTATATAAGGCATAATCAATGCATAAAGAACACCGATAATAAACGCATACGTATAAGACTGCATTCGTAATTTCGTAATTAGCTCATCTTCTTCTTTATCTCTAGCTATAGACATCAATAACAAACCAATTAACAGTACTTTCTTGAAAATCATTCGTAATGTCTCAGTTTCGCCTTCAATGACAAAAGCTCTCACAAAAAACATAAGTATGGAAGCTGCTACTAGAGCCATGCCTATTTTATAAAAATAGTGTGGCAATCTAAAGTTCATTAACCTATTAATCCCTCTTCGTTCACATTCTGCAAATTTTTTTATCTCCATAATTGACAAATTTATTTTCTAATTTGGAAAACTATTTTTCCTATTTGACAAATATATTTTACATTTTAATATTAACCAAATATTTTATGAATTTTTATTTAAGCCAAAATATTTAACAGTCTGAACTGACAATTATCATGTTAAAATCAAACAGAAATAAAGACCTTTACTGTATTAAAGCAAACATCAATCTAAATTAATAATATTATGAAAACACTAAAATTTTTATCTACCATATTAGTTCTGACATTATTTGGTTGCGCTTCAACAAGTGCAGTCTTATCAGAATTTGACGAATCTATAGATTTCGACAAATACACCACTTATGTCCTATGTATTGACGATTTGTTTGTTGAAAACACAAACTATCCAAACCATGATAATAATCAAGTAAGAGCCATGATTGGAGATGCAATTGAAAAAGAAATGGATAGTAAAGGACATAAAACCAATGTTTTGAATCCTGAATTACAGGCTGGTTTTAGGCTCACTGTACAAGAAAAAGAAGCTCAATTTACTAATTGCGAGCAAGAAAGTGAATATGGTTATTGGAAAGAATGTACTATTGATACTGTAATTTACACCGAAGAAACGCTTGTATTATATGTATCTGATATTGACAAGAACCAAGTTATTTGGCAAGCATCACTAACATGTGATCTTAATAGATCTAAAGGAAAAATTGAAGACTATGTAAACGAACTCGTGGAGACAATGTTCAATGAATATCCAAAAGTACGTTAACTAAAAAAAGCAATCAGTAATATACTTATTGATTGCTTTTATTTTTATAGCACAAAATCTACAATACTCAACTAAGCTTTTACATCATCATCGTGATTACTTGAATCAAATAGAGGATTTGTTTCTCTAAGTTTTCTTACTGGTAACGCTTCTAACTCTGCAGATATTTCTTTATAAAATTCATTACTAAGCATAGCTGTGTGATGTTTCCACCATTCACTTCTACCTGGTGAACTATGAAGCTGAAGCCAATACGCTTTTTTACCAAGGTATAATGCTTCATCAAGAGCTCCTTGTTGATGCAATTTGTGACACATTTCCCACATACTTGTTTCATGAAGACACCATAAAGTGAATTGCTGTTTTTCCCATGTAGTAAGAGCATTAAAATCCTCATTACCTCGCAAGGCTATTTTATATAATTCAGTATTAGTAGTCAACATTTCGGTCAACGTTCTTTGATATTCAAAAACCGCAGTAGTGGCTTCTCCTCGTAGTTGATTATTATTCTGCTTAATTTGAACTGATAAATAAATTAACGTGATTATTACGCCTAATGCTCCTAGTAATCCAGCAATAGCAGTAATTGCTTCCCAATTTAAATCCATAATAAATTTGTTATGTTTTATTCATTTTAACTTGATTTCAGTCAAGCTGTTTCTTTGCCTTTTTACTGCCTTCATACATTTCGTACTTCACAAAACGCGCTTCTAGCTTACCATTAAACACTTTGATTTTTCTAGAAGGTCTTAGGCCAACATGTTTTAAACCCTCCATATTAGAAGTGATTAACCAAGCGTGAGTTCCTGGATAGCCATGTTTTAGAGTGGTTCCAATATCTCCATAAAATTCTTCTACATTCAAACTCTCCAAACGCTCTCCATAAGGTGGATTAAACACCATGTGTAAATGCTCATCACCACCTTTTCGAGTTTTAAAGAAATCTTCATGTTGTATTTTTATAAACTCATCTAAATGGGCATTCTTTACATTGTCTTTAGCTTTGTCCACTGCTGAAGGCGATTTATCATAACCAACCATTTTATGATGAAAATCTCTAGTTTTAGACAGTAAGGATTCTTCTATTTTTTCAAACAATTCAACATCCCAATCTTGCCAACGTTCAAAAGCAAACTCTTTACGCATTAAATTTGGTGGTATATTACACGCAATCATAGCAGCTTCAATAAGAATAGTACCACTTCCACACATAGGATCCATAAAATCACATTGTCCATCCCAACCCGACAACATTACCAATCCTGCTGCTAGTACTTCATTAATAGGCGCAATGTTAGTAGCCGTTTTATATCCTCGTTTATGTAGCGACTCACCTGAACTATCGAATGAAACAGTACATGTTAGCCTATCAATATGAATATTTATTTTCAAATCTGGGAAACGCAAATCTACATTTGGTCTCGTCCCTTTAATATTCCTAAAACGATCTACAATGGCATCCTTTGTTTTTAAAGCAATGTATTGTGAATGCGTAAATTTTTCTGAATGAACCGTTGCATTAATAGCCAACGTACCATTTTCGGACATATAATCTTCCCATGGAATTTTATAAACATTATCATACAATTCTTGCTCATTAGCAATCCGAAATGTCTTAAGCGGTTTAAGTATTTTAATAGCGGTTCTTAGTGCCAAATTACACTTATACATAAAACCCTTGTCACCAGTAAAACTAACGCTTCTAATGCCAATTTTCACATCTAGCGCTCCTAAGTTTGTCAACTCTTTAGCTAATAATTCTTCAAAACCAAATAAGGTTTTGGCAACCATATTATAATTATCCATTGATATGTCTTTCTACTTTATGCGTTGAATCCATTTTTTATAATACTCGTAAAATATGATTTTTTTAATTGTGTCTTTCCAAGTTTTTGGATTAAACGGAATTGCTGTAATTCCCTCTAAACTTTGCTCCAGCAAATTTAAGGTAATTGTCTTACGTTCATCTTTATTATAATTTAATATTATTGAACACATTAAATATCTGTTATTATAAGGCGTGAATTCCTCAACACTTGAGACATCCATTTCATGTGCCATTTTATTTCCCCATTTCCCAAGTCTTACTTCCAAATAAAACAAATCGCTAACTAACAAATTATTCTCATTTGCATATCTCCTTGCACTATACAACCATCCATCTAGTGCATTTAAATTCAATTCGCATGGTTCATATTCAATGGTTTTACAAATGGATGCGCTATTTTTAAAATTAGCCTCATCATAAATACTTCTAATAAGCGCTCCTCCATTTCCACTAACCACAGCTGAATCTTGAAGTTTCTGATTTCTAAACCATTGAATATTTTTTGTCTTGTCTAATAGTCTTGGTATTATAAATTGTGACTCAAATTCTTTTATAAAATCTTGAGACAAGTTTGTAGTTTCAATTTCTTGATGATTAAGGTTATAAGTTTTTGCCAGTTGCTTGGCAATAACAACATCTCGCTTTACATAAGTGTCGTTTCTGTTAAAAGTAAAGTATTTAACAGCCCTTTTTAAAGCTATACTAGAAGCTAGTAACAATCTTGAGTCATAACCAGACGTTAGTCCAAGTAATAAGGAATATCGTTTTGAATACGCTTCAATAGAATTTTTTAACATCAATAAAATCTCCTGTTCTAAACCTTCTTTATTTGAAGTATGAGAAACATACATTGGAATGCGTTTTGTAGTTCTTTGATTAATATTCAAAAAATGATTTGGTAGTAATTTTTTTAAACGACTATCCCAATCAGTCTCACCAAGAAACCAATGTTCATGCATTTTTAAGAAGTAGTTGGATTTACTTAATGTCAACTTACTTTCAGCTATCTCTAAATCTAAACTCAATGTGTCTAGCACTAATTTAGACGATGAAGACGCGTAAAAATGATTATCATCAAACCAATAAAACACTTGTCGTTGGCCAAAAAAATCAGATAATACGTAATAAGAGCTATCAATATTTACAAACATTACAAAACGTCCAGTAAGTTTATCAATACTCCGAAGTAGTGCATCTAAAGCATTGGCTTGAATGAGATCGTTTCCTATAATATTATTAGAAAATTCAGGATTAAAAGGATTAAAGATATCTCCAAGAATCACCAATTTATTATTTCCTTTTGAAAACTGATTAGCTTTAAGATTTTTATGTGCAAAAATTCTAAAATCATCAACATGATATTTACTAAAATCAGCTTCGTCAATTGAAACACCAGCGTCATTCGTAATAAAATATTGATTAATCTTCATGAGTAAGTATAAATAAAAAGCAAAAATAGAGTATTTTTGTTTCGACACTAATAATTGCATGACAAAAGACACAAAACATTGGTATTCTTCTTGGTTTGACACGCCTTTTTATCATATTCTGTATAAAGACAGAGACCATGAAGAAGCACAATCGTTTATGGAAACCTTAACCAGTTACCTCAACATTCCTGAAGATGGAACTATACTTGATTTGGCTTGTGGTAAAGGACGTCATTCTATCTACCTAAATAGTATTGGTTATGATGTTACTGGATTAGATTTATCTCCACAAAGTATTGCTTTTGCTAAACAATATGAAAATGACGCTTTGCATTTTGATGTGTATGATATGAGCAAACCATACACAAAACAATTTGATGCTGTTTTTAATTTATTCACCAGTTTTGGTTATTTTGAAAAAGAAGAAGACAACCTAAACACTATTAAGGCTATTAAGTCTAATTTAAAACATAATGGTGTTGCCGTTATTGATTTTATGAATGTTGACCTTGTAAAAAACAATCTTATAAAAGAAGATATAAAAACTGTAGATGGTATTGAATTTAGACTTTGTAGAAATTATCAAAATGGCTATATCGTTAAAGATATTGCGTTTACATTTGAAAATGATGATTATAAGTTTAGCGAGCGCGTAAAAGCCTTTACTCTTAATGATTTTAGTGAATTATTTGAAGCTGCTGATGTACAATTAATTGATGTTTTTGGAGATTACAAACTTAGAAAATTTAATAAAAACACTAGCGAACGACTCATCATGATATTTACTCAATCCTATGAATAAATACCTATTTCCCATTTACGCTGTTCTCATTGGTTATGCTTTTGTCTATTTCACAAAGCAAGGCAAACCAAAAAACATAAAATTACTTTTAGCCTTTAGTGGTGCTTTCTTATTATCACTAACCATATTTGATTTATTACCTGAAGTTTATGAAACTCTGAATGCTAAACTCACTGGTTTGTTTATTATGTCTGGAATTTTAATTCAGATTATTTTAGAATTTTTCTCAAAGGGAGCCGAACATGGTCACGTACACATTCATAAAAACAGTAAAGCATTTCCTTGGGTTTTATTTTTAAGTTTATGTTTACACGCCTTCTTAGAAGGCTTCCCAATTCATCAGCACAATGACATGGTGTATGGTATTATTGTCCATAAAGTCCCAATTGCTATATTAATTACAACCTATTTGGTGCAATCAGATTTTAAAGCTATTCAGATTATATCCTTCTTGACCTTATTTGGTATTATGACGCCTTTAGGAACCATTATTTCCAATAATGTTGCTATGGTTTCAGATTATCTCATTTATATAAATGCCATTGTTATTGGTGTGTTTTTACATATCTCAACAACTATTTTGTTTGAAAGTAGTGAAGGCCATAAATTTAACCTGAACAAAATACTAGCCATCATTGTTGCAGTAGCAATTGCATATTATATATAATGTTTAGCAAAGAAGATTCACGATTACTCAGGGAAGCATTTTGGACGAGCTACGGCAAATCCTTCCCAAGAAAATGGATTCTATACAACACCAAACTTAAAGGACTCTCTTTTAAGTTTCATTTTGATACTAAAAATGCACTTGTTGCTTTAGATATTGAAGATGATTTGGAAAACCGCATTAAATACTGGGAAAAACTTGTAGCTTTAAAAACAATTCTGACTGAAGAATATGTGAAAGATGCTATTTATAATGAAGCGTATATTTTAGAAAACGGTAAAGAAATATCTAGAGTTTACATGCCTTTAGAACAAAAAGTATCTATACATAATAAAAACACTTGGCGAATTACCATGGAATTCTTTAATGAAACCATGGATAAGTTCGAAGCCTTTTTTGAAGACTATAAAGACGTAATTGAACACTAATAAAACAGAAAAAAATGATAATTGACGTTCACACTCACATTAACAACTACCACGAAGATAGAGTCGTATCTCTAAATGACTGCCTAAATAAACTAACAGATACCATGTTAGAAAACAAGGTTGACTATTCGTTAGTGTTAACGTCTTACAAAGTTAATGAGCATAGACCAAGTACCAAACAAGTTGTTGAAGCCATTAGTGGTCGTGCTAATCTTGGTGTTGTTGCAGGTATTAGCTACTTAAATTATAATCATAGAGACTTAAAGGAAATTAGTGAGTATCTGGAATCTGGACTCATAAAAGCCTTAAAGTTTTATCCAGGTTACGAGCCTTTTTACCCTAACGATATTCGTTTAAAAGTAGTTTATGATATGGCCATTGAATATGATGTACCAGTTATGTTTCACTCTGGTGACACCTATGCTCCCACTGGGAAGATAAAATACTCTCATCCTATACATATTGACGATTTAGCCGTGGATTATCCAGACCTAAAAATTGTGATTTGCCACGTTGGTAACCCTTGGATTAAAGATTGTATGGAAGTCGTTTACAAAAACGAAAACGTTCATGCAGATATTTCTGGTTTAGTGCTTGGAGATTTTACTGATAAGTTTGAGCGTTACATGAAAAAAGAAATTGAAGAAATGATTACCTATGCTGGCGACCCAAAATACTTGTTGTATGGTACAGATTGGCCAATTTCTAATATGAAATCGTATTTAAAGTTTATGGACCAGTTAGAACTGCCTGACGAAAAAAAGGAACTCAT
>Ga0075467_10000755_pt1 | contig 26505 bp, 32 predicted proteins | sample DEB08_DNA_9_FD_75067 | JGI IMG/M metagenome (GOLD analysis project Ga0075467, IMG submission 75067) | Aqueous microbial communities from the Delaware River and Bay under freshwater to marine salinity gradient to study organic matter... | ecosystem: Environmental > Aquatic > Marine > Coastal ... | reverse complement strand
TTGGGCGCTATTGGCCGTCGCTTCGCCGAGCAAAAGGCAGGTGTCCTACGGAGCGCTCGATGACTTTGGCGACAATGACGGCAGCGCCGACCAGCTTCGCAGCAAGTTTCTGCTGGCGGCGGTCGCGGGCCTGGAGCGCGCCGATCAGCAGGCGATCGATGATTTTGCCAGTGACCTGAATTTGAACCTCAATCGCTCCACAAGATGGACGCGGGCGATCCAGTCGGCGGCTCGACGCGGCCAGCAGGGAACCGTAGCCTTACTCGTTGCCGTCGGTATGCAGGGCCGGAACTGGCAGGCTATGTCGCCTTTGCATCTTTATCATATCATGCGCAGCCTGAAGAGCGTCGGTCTTGAGCCTGAAGCCCGCATGATTGCAGCAGAAGCCTTGACGCGGACATAGGCTTTGAATTCATCGCCGAGAGGTCTATCCGTGCACGATATGAGCGATGATGCAAATCTGATCGAACGTTTTCTGGAAATGCTCGTGGCGGAGGCGGGTGCCTCGCGGCATACCCTGTCGGCCTACCGGTCAGATTTGGAACAGGCATCTGCAATCACCGGCGGGCGATTGTCCAGCGCGGATCGCGAGATGGTCAGAAAATTGCCTTCTCACTGGCGTAGTCTGCAAAATAGCACGGTCGCACGCAAATCTTCCAGCTTGAGGCGTTTCTTCGGGTTTCTTGTCGAAGAAGGTTTTCGCGAAACCGATCCTTCCGACGCTCTTCCCAGGCCGGGGCTGGTCCGGTCATTGCCCAGGACCCTGTCTCACCTGGAAATCGAGCGTTTGTTCCAGATGATTGCCGACGGATTGCAGAGTGATCCGGTCAAGCCTTCGGTCGTCCGGCTTTCTGCAATATTGGAATTGCTTTATGGTTCCGGACTCAGGGCCAGTGAACTTGTCGGTTTGCAGCGCTCTTCGATAGTGGGCGACAAACCCTATTTGATCATCAAAGGGAAGGGGGACAAGGAACGACTGGTTCCAATTTCCCAACAGGCGCGCCGTGCCGTTCGCCGCTGGGCCGAATTCGTGGATCCGGTTGAAAAATGGCTTTTCCCTTCGAGAACAGGTCACATCAGCCGGATAAGGCTTTTCCAGATCATTAAGGAACATGCTGTCCGGGCAGGGATAAACCCGGCAAAAATCAGTCCGCATGTCTTGCGCCATGCCTTTGCGACCCATCTGCTCGAGGGCGGTGCAGATTTGCGGGCCCTGCAGACCTTATTGGGGCATAGCGATATCAGTACGACACAAATTTACACGCATATCGACAGCGCCCGTCTGGTTGAACTGGTGAATAATCGTCATCCGTTGAACCAACTGGATCTCGCGCGTTGACGTTTAGCTTGTCCGGTTCTAACTCTTTTTCATGACATCTTATCTTGATTTTGAAAAACCGATCGCGGCTCTCGAATCCCGTATTCTGGAACTCAGGGATACAGCGGACGAAGGTTCGCTCGATATCCAGACGGAAATCGAGAAACTGCAGTCCAAATCGGCCAAGATGCTGGCCGACACTTATGCGAAACTGACGCCATGGCAGAAAACCCAGGTTGCCCGCCATCCGGAACGCCCACATTTCAAAGACTTTGTGGCAGGCCTTTTCGACGAGTTTATCCCGCTGGGCGGCGACCGGAACTTTGGCAATGATCAGGCCATTATCGGTGGTTTTGCCCGTCAGGGTGACCGTCGAATGGTCGTAATTGGTCATGAAAAGGGCGACGACACGGAAAGCCGTTTGCGCCACAATTTTGGGATGGGCAAACCGGAGGGATATCGCAAGGCGATCCGTTTGATGGATCTGGCTGACCGCTTTTCGCTTCCGGTTTTAACGCTGGTGGATACTTCGGGTGCATTTCCCGGTGTGTCTGCGGAGGAGCGGGGACAGGCTGAAGCAATTGCTCGTTCGACCGAGAAATGTCTTTCTCTTGGTGTTCCGATGGTGGCGATCATTGTCGGCGAAGGCGGATCGGGTGGTGCCGTCGCATTGGCCGCCGCAGAGCGCGTGCTGATGTTTGAACATGCCGTCTATTCGGTCATTTCGCCCGAAGGCTGTGCTTCGATCCTGTGGCGCACGGGGGACAAGGCTGACGTCGCCGCGGATGCGATGCAAATCACCGCCCAAAACCTCAAGAAACTGGGCGTCATCGACCGGATAATCGAGGAGCCTGTGGGAGGCGCGCACCGTGACCGGTCATTGGCTATCGCATCCCTGGGCAAGGCGATCGAAGAAGAATTTGTTGGGCTTGAGCATTATGATCGCGAGGCGCTGCGCAGTCTGCGTCGCGAAAAATTCCTGCAAATGGGCGCGCTTTAGACCCGCCAATACATATTCTGTTTTGGGCACAGCGGTTAAAATATCCTTCCGCGCGCGGAACGCTTTGCGAGACGATTCGTTCTAATACATTGGCACAATGAGGAGCTTGAAATGAGACAATTTTCGACAAAACTGATGAGTGCCGCAGGAGTCATCGCTTTGGTAGCGTGCACGGGCAGCGGAGCAGATGCCGGTGCGGTTGCATCGGCAGGAAGTCAGGCGGGCGAGGCACGGTCGATATCCGCCGCGGAAAAGCGGCAGGGCGCGGAAGCCCATCCGCAATTGCTGGAGGAATTTGGCGGCGCCTATACCGGCCCCCAGGTAGCCTATGTCGTCGGCGTAGGTCAGAATATCGCCGTGCAATCGGGGCTTGGCAATGCACGCAGCGACTTCACCGTAACCTTGCTGAACAGCCCGGTGAACAATGCTTTCGCGATTCCGGGTGGCTATGTCTATCTCACGCGGCAGCTGATGGCGCTGATGAACGATGAGGCGGAGATGGCCGGTGTTCTAGGTCATGAGGTTGGCCATGTTGCCGCGAGGCATAGTGAAAAACGGCAGAAGGCCAGCACGCGCAACAATATTTTGGGCATGCTCGGTCAGATCGGCGCACAAGTGCTGCTGGGTGATTCTTCGCTCGGACGGATCGGGCAGGAAATTTTCGGGACCGGAAGCCAGTTGCTGACTCTCAAATATTCCCGCAAGCAGGAATATGAGGCGGATGATCTTGGCATTCGCTATCTGGCGTCGGCAGGTTACGACCCGCAGGCGCTGTCATCGATGCTATATTCGCTCGCCGCACAGTCGGCGATTGATGCGCGAGCAGCAGGGCGCGACGCCCGCAGTGCGCCGGAATGGGCGAGCACGCATCCCGACCCTGCACGCAGAGTGTCACGCGCTGCAACAAATGCCGGCAAGTTGACGACCTCGGGCGGTGTTCGCAACCGCGACCAGTTTCTGCAAAGCGTCGACGGACTTCTTTACGGCGATGACCCCAAGCAAGGTGTGATCGAGGGAAACAGCTTTCTGCATCCTGACCTGAGGCTCAAATTCACTGTTCCTGGCGGATTTTCGATGCAAAATGATGCACGTGCCGTCTCGATCGTCGGCTCTGGCGGGCAGGGACAATTTACCACCGGCGCATATAACGGGAATATGGCAGCATATATTGATGCGGCGTTCCAAGGACTCGCAGGCAAGGGCAAAACCATTGCCCATGGTGCTATAGAAAGAACGATGGTGAACGGGCTGCCGGCATCCTTTGCGATGGCCAGGGTCGACAGCAACAATGGTCCAGTCGATGTGACCGTCTTCGCCTATGAATTTTCGAAAAGCAGCGCCTTTCATTTTGCGACGATTGCACCGGCAGGAAGTGCCTCGGTCTTCTCGCCTATGTATCAGAGTATTGCGAGGCTTTCCGCAACCGACGCGGCCGCGATCAGACCCCGCCGGGTCGATGTTGTAACCGTCAAGAGCGGCGATACGATCTCAAGCCTGTCTGCGCGCATGGCTTATACGGACAACCAGCAGGACCGGTTTCTGGTGCTGAACCGGTTGCGCGCGACCGACGGGTTGCGGGTCGGCCAGAAGGTGAAGATCATAACCTTCTGATTGGATCAGACACAAAAAAAGACGGCAGCCGTGAGGCTGCCGTCCTGATTTCTTGAATAATCCGAAGATTAACCAGCCATCGAGTTTTCGACTTCGGTGAAGGTGTTGCTGAGGGTGTTACCCAGCTGACCCATTGCAACGATAGCTGCAACAGCGATCAGAGCAGCGATCAGACCATATTCGATAGCCGTTGCGCCTTCTTCATTCTTGAACATTTTACGTACAAATTTCATGTCTGGTCTCCTAGATTTGACAAACTTCACTTACCCAATTGGACCTAAATTACATCCAATGTTCAACAGCCTAGACTAGAAACCTTACCAAAAATTTAAGTGCGAAAGCCTTGTTTACGAAACTTCGGTTACCTGATTGGCAACGTCATCCCACATGCCGACGGTTTCATTGGCAACACCGCCAATCGCAACAATCGCTGCAAGTGCAATGAGAGCCAGTATCAAACCATATTCAACAGCCGTCGCACCCTTGTCAGAAAGATATAATTTTTTCAAAAGATCAATCATGTCTCTCTCAACGCGGATAATGTTCTGCTAAGTCCTGAACAGACCCGGTTTCACAGAAAGGGATTAACAAAATCCTTAGATCGCATAAAATAATGGAAAAAAATCCGACATATCTGTTCGTGGCTGCCGCTGCGTTGATTGACGAAAATGGCAGAATCCTCGTGCAAAAGCGGCCGAAAGGCAAGCCGATGGCCGGCCTGTGGGAGTTCCCCGGCGGCAAGGTTGAAATCGGCGAGACTCCGGAAACCGCGCTGGTTCGCGAGCTGGAGGAAGAATTGGGCATCGATGTCCACGAACCGGATCTGGAGCCTCTCGCATTTGCCAGCGAGGCGGTGGGGGGCCAGCATTTGATCCTCCTCCTATATATATGTCGGAAATGGACCGGAGCCGTCGAGAGTGCGGATGCGCTGGATATGCAATGGTTGTCTGTCGCGGCGATCCGGGATCTGTCCATGCCGCCGGCCGATGGGCCTTTGGTTCACAAACTGTCGAACAGTCTCGGCAACCCCGGCTAATTGCCCGATCGGTCCTTGCCTGATCCGGTCAATGTCTTGGACAGAGAGACTTGTCCGCTGCCACGGCGCGCCGGTTTCGGCTGGTCCGGGTGAGGGGCCCAGGCACAGAGATATAGAATAGTCACGCTTTCCGCGAATTTTCCGTCGGACCCGGCCCGAGTCTGAAACAGGGATTGGATGCGAGCGTAGACATCCCGTCGAATGGCCCCGGATTTCCCGGACATGATATTGCTGCCCCCGACATCCCTGATGTCGCCAATCAAACGCTGGAGATCCGAATATTTCAGGCGCAATTGATCGCTGTCGGCCACCGGCAGCGTCAATCCCGCTCGCGCCACGAGATCGCCAGCCGTCCGCACATCGATCTGGGGATGAATATGGGCCGAAACCCGATCACCCTCGGCCTCCATCATCACAGATTTCAGCGCCGGAAAACTCTCCGCACTGACCAGTGCGGCCAGCATCAGTCCATCGGGAACCAATATCCTCCGGATCAAGACCAGCGCGCCGGGCAGGTCGTTGACCGTGTCGAGGGAGCCGATGTTGATGACAAGATCAAAGCTGTGGTCGGCAAATGGCAGGCGATCATCATCGCAGAGCACGCCGCCGAGCGCCTGCACCAACCGGGGGCTGGAATCCGCGTACACCACGGCCATCCCGCGTTTGGCCAGCTCTGTGCCGAGTCTTGTCGCGGGGAGACCGATGATCAGCGCGCGCCGAAATGTGCGCTTGACCAGGTCCAGCCGCTCCAGAATTTCCTCAGCCATGATCCGCGAGAAAAAGTCGTCCCCATTTGCCCGCGCATAGGCACGGTCGCGAACGATGCGTCGACGCTGGCGGCTGAATATCTCGGGAACATTGACTGTATCGGTCATAGGGTCTTGTGGCTTTAGGAGCGCTGGACAAAAAGATCAAATGCCGTTGCAAACTCTGATCGGACCCTTGCTAGACTATGCCTTGCCGCCAAGATGTCCGATCTGCGGCGTCACGGTGGAGGCAGACAATCGCTTCTGCCTGACGTGCTGGCAACAGCTGGATTTCCTTGCAAGGCCATGGTGCGCCGCCTGCGGAGTGCCTTTCGCCTTTGACCGTCCCGACGACAGTCTGTGTGCACAATGTCTCACGGATCCGCCCGTCCACAATGGGGTCCGGGCGGCGGTGCGCTATGATGACCACAGTTCGCTGATCGCAATGCGCTTGAAATATGGCACCCGGCTGGGGCTTGCAAAATTGATTGCCGAACATTTGCTGAAATTCGTCGCGGACGTCTCTGGCCACCCGATCATCGTTCCGGTCCCGCTCCATAGATCGCGGCTGTGGCGCCGGGGGTTCAACCAGTCGGTCCTGATCGGTCGGGAACTGGCCCGGGCAACGGGGGTGGAAATGGACTATGATGTGATTTTCCGGAGCAAGATCACCCCTCCGCTGAGAGGCATGAGCGGTGCGCAGCGCAGAAGAGCCGTTGACGCGGCGTTTGCACTTCGCGCCGATGCGCCGGAAAAACTTGCCGACAAGTCGGTTATTCTGGTCGACGATGTCTACACCAGCGGATCGACGAGCAATGCCTGTTCCCGGCTGCTCAAGAGGGCAGGGGCCGAACAAGTGTTCGTTTTCTGCTGGGCACGGGTTATAAGCAACTTTGAAAATGGCTAGATATCCGTATCGTTAGCGATCGCTTGAATTTCTGTCGCTGACGGCCCATTTGCAGACTGAGGGTAGAGAGAAAAATATGTCGAAAGTTGAAATATATACGAAATTTACCTGCGGCTTCTGCTTCCGGGCCAAGGCCTTGCTGGAAAAGAAAAATGTCAGTTTCGAAGAGACCGATATCAGTATGGGCGGCAGCAAGCGCGAGGAGATGATCCAGCGTTCTGGTGGCAGGATGACGGTACCGCAGATATTCATCGACGACCGCCATATCGGAGGGTCTGACGATCTTGCCGCATTGGATCAGTCCGGTGAGCTTGATGCGCTTCTGGCGGGCTGACCGATCTTGAAAATCGCGCTTGCTCAAATGTGCAGCGGCATTGATCCGAATGACAATGCCCGTCAGCTCCGTTCGCTGGTGGCGGAAGCTGCGGCTGGCGGGGCCGCGATGATCTTCACGCCAGAAATGTCCGGGCTGCTCGACCAGGATCGATCCCGCGCTGCAGGCGCGACCCGGAATGAAGAGGATGATGTCGCCTTGTCGACCGTCCGCTCAGAAGCCAAGAGAAGCCGGATTTGGGTGCAGCTTGGCTCGCTGGCGATCAGGACTGCCAGCAATCCGGGCGACAAATGGGTCAATCGTTCCTATCTGATCAGTCCCGACGGCAATATCGCGGCGCGCTATGACAAAATCCATCTGTTTGACGTTGACCTGAGTCCGCACGAATCGCAGCGGGAATCCGCCGCTTATGCGGGCGGCAACAGGGCGGTTCTGGCGTCGACTCCCGATGCCACGCTGGGCTTGTCCATCTGCTATGATCTTCGGTTTCCGGCTCTTTACGAAGCCCTGACCAATGCCGGCGCCGACATTCTGTCGATCCCTGCGGCGTTCACCGTTCCGACCGGTAAGGCCCACTGGCAGATATTGTTGCGCGCACGTGCGATCGAGGCCGGGGCATTTGTCGTCGCGGCGGCGCAATATGGCGGGCATGAGGACGGCCGTTCCACCTATGGCCACTCGATGGTGGTGGACCCCTGGGGGGAAATATTGCTCGACATGGGGCAGGAGAACGGGCTTGGATTCTGTAATCTGGATTTGGACTTGGTCCAGCAGGTACGGTCCCGGGTTCCTGCCGTTGCCAATCGCAAGAGTTTCGAAATGCCGGACAAATTTTCATGATCATTTTCGACCTGATATGTGCGGATGGCGAGCATCGGTTCGAGGGCTGGTTCGGTTCCTCGAAAGACTATGCGGAACAACAGGCACGCGGATTGCTGGACTGCCCTGTTTGCGGCAGCAAGAATATTGCCAAGGCGGTCATGGCACCCAATGTGGGCAGAAAAGGCAATCAGCAACCTGCTGCGGTCAGACCAGCGGATGATCAGCCCGAGTCCCGGACGGCCCTGCCGGTAAGCAGCAAGGTGGCTGTGCCGGTTGAATATCAGGAGATGATCGGAAAACTGGTCAAGGTGCAGGAAACGATGCTCGCCAATTCCGAATGGGTCGGCGATGAATTTGCCGACCGGGCGAGGGACATCCACTATGGCGATGCGGAAGAAAAATCCATCCACGGAACGGCGTCACAGGAAGAAGTTGCCGATCTGGCGGAAGAGGGCATTGCAGCGCTGCCCCTGCCATTGCCGGTTTTACCGCCCAAATCCAAAAATTGATTGTGGCATGCGCCTGCCGATGCGGCTAAACCCTCCACCACAATGCGCCCGTAGCTCAGTCGGATAGAGCATCAGATTCCTAATCTGGGGGCCACAGGTTCGAATCCTGTCGGGCGCACCATTTCCTGCACCTGAGTAGCAATATCCCCGGAACAATGTTCCGGCCGGTCAAATCCTCACGCCAAGGCGACGATGCTGGCCAGGATCAACCTTACCAGGTCCGCCTGGCCGCGCGTGCCCGTCTTGGCATAGATGCGCTTGGAATAGAGGCGCGTTGTTTCATGCGTGAGGCCCAGCATGTTCGCGGCTTCCCGGATCGTGACGCCGTGACTGATATGCAAGGCGAGGCGTGCTTCCTGGAGCGTGAGCCCGAAGAGATTGGCCAAATGCTGGGTGCGCTCGGCGCTGCTGGATCGCTCACCATGAACAAAGGCGATGGCGAGGGGCTTCAGTGCGCTGGGTAGGTCGGCCGGAGGATTGGTGAGCAGCATGTCCAGCCAGGGTTCGTCTGAAAGGTGAACGGTCCGGACCAGGCTTTCTCCAGCCTGTCGCCGTTGCAGAAACTTGCGCAAGATGCCCTGCGCATCTGTGCTCTCGGCGATCAGTCGACCATCGGGTGATTTGCGCAAGGTCTGAGCCTCATGCACCAAGGCCTCGGCCTGTTCGCTCATATCGATGATCCGGCCAGACGCATCCAGCATGAACCAGCCGAAATTGAGCCGCATGATTGCATCGGCCGAGATGCCTGCCTTCAGCCTTTGCCGCTCGAGCTCACAATGGGTGCCGGCGGCGATTGCAAGATGATTGGCGAGAGAGCCGAGCAATGCGCCGTCACTTGCAGAAAAGTCACTTTTCTTGCGCCCGAGAGAAATCCAGATTTGTCCGCCATTGGGCTCTGCAACCCGCATATTGCGGGCAAAGCGGATTTCATCATCCTGCATGAACAATGTTCTGAAACGGCCTTGCCGGGAATCATGGGGGTCAAGAAATTCGTCGAGGGAATAGACCCGGTTCAGCCGCATCGCCTTGTGCGGTAGTGCATTGCTGTTCCCGAATTCCTGCTGATAAATTTCATTTATGTCATTGGAGCCCTTTGGAAGCGCCGGTATCCGGATGGATTGCAGCCAGTCATGGTCACCCTGAAAGAAGAGGCCGGCATAATCTGCAGCTGTTCTGCGGCGCAATTGTTCCAGAAAATCTTGCCACGGTGGCGCACCAAGCGTGCCGCGGTGCAGCGCGGCAATCAGGTCATGCTGTTCGCTGAGAATGACATCCATTTTTGCTTCATATCCCATTTGGGAACTACATGCGAGAAAAAATCTGGCAATAGAGTCCCAAACGATCAGGAATGGAATGGCCAGTGACCCGAATTCTAACTCATTTGGAGCGACTTGAAGCGGAAGCGATCCACATCATGCGTGAAGTGATCGCCGATGCGCAAAAGCCGGTGATGATGTACAGCGTTGGCAAGGATAGTGCGGTGCTGCTGCACCTTGCCAAGAAAGCATTTTACCCATCTCCCCCGCCATTTCCGCTGCTCCATGTCGATACGACCTGGAAATTCCGGGACATGTACGCGCTGCGCGAAAAGGCGGCACAGGATGCAGGAATGGACTTGATCGTCCATCAGAATGAAGAGGCGAAGGAACGGGGAATCAATCCGTTCGATCACGGCCCGCTGCATACGGATATGTGGAAGACCGAGGGGCTGAAGCAGGCGCTTGATCTGCACGGCTTTGATGTAGCGTTCGGCGGTGCCCGGCGGGACGAGGAAAAAAGCCGGGCCAAGGAGCGGATATTCTCGTTTCGCACGGCCAGTCATGGATGGGATCCGAAAAGCCAGCGGCCCGAATTGTGGAATCTCTACAATGCCAGAAAGGCAAAAGGGGAGAGCATCAGAGTCTTCCCGATCAGCAACTGGACCGAACTGGATATCTGGCAATATATCATGGCTGAAAATATCGAGATCGTGCCGCTCTATTTCGCGGCGCCGCGCCCGACCTATATCCATGAAGGCGGGCTGTTCATGGCCGACGATCTGGATCGGCTGGAAAAGACCATGGGTTACAAGCCTGAAATAACCACCCGCTCGGTCCGCTTCCGGACATTGGGCTGCTTCCCGCTGACCGGCGCCGTCGAGAGCACGGCGTCCACCCTTTCGGAAGTCGTACAGGAAATGCTGCTGACCACCACCAGCGAGCGGCAGGGTCGCATCATCGACAAGGATGAAGGCGGTGCCGGCATGGAGAAGAAAAAGCAGGAAGGCTATTTCTGATGAGCGAACACAGCGGAAAAGAACCGATCTACAAGACCGAGGCGCTGATTGCCGAGGATATCGACGCCTATCTTGCCCAGCATCAGACCAAGCAATTGCTTCGATTCATAACCTGCGGCAGCGTGGATGATGGCAAGAGCACGCTGATTGGCCGGCTGCTTTATGACAGCAAGATGATATTTGAAGATCAGCTGGCTGCGCTCGAAGCGGACAGCAAGAAATCCGGTACGCAGGGGCAGGAGATCGACTTTGCCTTGTTGGTCGATGGCCTCGCCGCGGAGCGCGAACAGGGTATCACGATCGATGTCGCCTATCGCTTTTTCGCGACCGAGAAGCGCAAGTTCATCGTTGCCGATACCCCGGGCCACGAACAATATACCCGCAACATGGTCACGGGCGCTTCTACCGCCGATGCCGCCGTCATCCTGATCGATGCGCGCAAGGGCATCCTGGTGCAGACAAGGCGCCATTCCTATCTGGCGCATCTGCTTGGTATCAAGAATTTGATACTGGCTGTGAACAAGATGGATCTGGTCGACTTCAGCCAGGAACGCTTTGACGCGATCGTCGAGGAATATCGCGAATTTGCCACTGAAATCGGCATAGAGAGCTTTACCGCCATTCCCATTTCCGGCTTCAAGGGTGACAATATCACCGAGGCGCCCTCGGCAAATACGCCATGGTATGACGGCCCGGCCCTGATTGCCCATCTCGAGAATATCGAAATCGCGGCTACGGCAGCCCAGGAAAAGCCGTTTCGCATGCCGGTGCAGTGGGTCAACCGGCCCAACCTCGATTTCCGCGGCTTTTCGGGACTGATCTCGGGCGGTACCATCAAGCCGGGGGATCCGGTCCGCATCGTGCCGTCCGGCAAGAACAGCACGGTGAAAAGCATCGTGACCCTGGATGGCGAGCGCGGTGAAGCGGTGGCGGGAGAATCGGTGACGATCACTCTGACCGACGAGGTAGATTGCTCGCGCGGCGACGTGATTGCAGCTGCCGGCGACCCGCCGGAAGTTTCCGACCAGTTCGAATCCACCATCGTCTGGATGAGTGATGAAGCGCTCAAGCCCGGCCGCGGCTATTGGCTTAAACTGGCCTCGCAAACGGTGAGCGCATCAGTGCACGAGCCGAAATATGAGATCAATGTCAACACCATGGAACATCTCGCGGCCAAGACCCTGGAACTGAATGCTATTGGTGTCGCTGAAGTGCAAACGGACAAGCCGATTGTCTTTGAAGCTTATGATGCGAGCCCCGAACTTGGTGGTTTCATTCTCGTCGACAAGATCACCAATGCGACGGTCGCCGCCGGCATGTTGCATTTCAGCCTGCGACGGGCCGACAATGTCCATTGGCAGCCAACGACGATTTCGCGAGAAGAGCATGCCATGCTCAAAAACCAGACGCCGCGGGTCTTGTGGTTCACCGGCCTCTCGGGCTCTGGCAAGTCCACGATCGCCAATGAGGTGGAGAAAAAGCTCAATCTGATGAATCGCCATACGTTTCTGCTCGACGGGGACAATGTACGACACGGTCTCAACAAGGATCTCGGCTTTACCGAAGCGGACCGGATCGAGAATATCCGCCGGGTCGGCGAAGTGGCCAAATTGATGACCGACGCCGGGTTGATCGTGCTCACTGCCTTCATTAGTCCCTTCCGGGCCGAGCGAAAAATGGTCCGTGCCATGCTGCCCGAGGCGGAGTTTATCGAAATCTTCGTTGATACACCGCTGGAAGTTGCCGAAGGGCGTGACGTGAAGGGGCTCTACAAGAAGGCCCGGAGCGGACAGCTGAAGAATTTCACGGGTATCGACAGCCCCTACGAGTCTCCGGAAAACCCCGAAATCCGGGTAAATACGGTAGAAATGACGCCAACAGAAGCCGCCGACTATATTGTTAGTCAGATCATGCCGCTGAAATGAGAGATATTATGAACGACGTCGATCTCGCCGCCCACCTCGCTGAAACCGCCGGACGGATATTGGTGGAAGTTCGCGACAGCGGAATGTTTGCTGGAAAGGCGCTCGGCAAGGCGGGTGACCAGACCGCGAACGAGTTCCTTGTCCATGCCCTGCGCTGCCAGCGGCCGGAAGACGGCCTGCTTTCCGAAGAAAGCAAGGACACGGCCGAGCGGCTTGGCAAATCGCGTGTCTGGATCATCGACCCGGTCGATGGCACCAGGGAATATGGCGAGGCGCGTTCGGATTGGGCGGTTCATGTCGCTCTGGCCGTCGACGGCGTAGCCTCAATTGGTGCTGTCGCGTTGCCTGGCCTTGACGGTGGCCTGGTTCTGCGCACCGACGAGGTTCGTGAACTTCCCGTCCATGATGGTCCGCCGCGGATGGTTGTCAGCCGCACGCGTCCTGCTGCGGAAGCAGTTGCGGTGGCAGAGCGACTGGGTGGCGAACTGGTGCCAATGGGTTCCGCTGGTGCTAAGGCCATGGCCGTGGTGCGAGGGGAAGCGGAGATTTATCTCCATTCTGGCGGTCAGTTTGAATGGGATAGCTGCGCACCTGCCGCGGTTGCCTCGGCCTATGGCCTGCACTGTTCGCGGATGGACGGTTCACCGTTGGTCTACAATCAGGCCGATACCTATATGCCCGACCTCCTGATTTGTCGGAAAGAATGGGCGCAAAAGGTTTTTGACGCACTGAGCGCCTGATCGGCAATTGGCGGGGTTGATATTGGCAACTGGCCAGCTGGCCCGCCTTCGGGACTTTCAGGATAATCTCTGCACCATCGGACTGCTTTTTGCCGTGCCGCCGCGTTCGCCTGAAGAAGCGACGGATCGGCCCGCAAGCGGCTGCTTGCTCTTTCCCTGTTCAGTTTGCGCATATGAAGTTTGGCAGCGATGAGGGCTGTGGTTGCCCGGAATGCGGAGAATGTGCCAACGGATCCAAACCTTGATGCTCCTCATCCTGCCAGGATGAAATTGAAAATGGCGACTTCATGGGGTATCATGCAGCAATCCAGTGCTGCCGGTTGATTTTCTGTTGCGATGATATTGCAATTCGAAGCAGCACCTTGGCGATTTTTCCCGTCCGCTGCGTTGGTTGCGTTCCATGATTCGAGGCGGTAAGAAGAATCGGAATTTATGGGACTTAACCTTGGACAATATCGAGCTAGAGTCATCGCGAGTGGCAAATCTGACTGCAAAGCAGCGAGAATGCTTGCATCTGGTGGTGCTGCGAAAATCTTCCAAGGAAATCGCCAGGATCCTCGATATTTCCAAACCGGCAGTGGATCAGCGTCTGGTAAGTGCCCGGCGCGTGCTGGGAGCGTCTACCCGAGATGAAGCGGCGTTAATATATGCCAGGGCTTCAGGCACCTATGATCGGATACTATATGATCCGGTAGGTGTTCCCTTCGATGGCACTTTCGGTTCAGAAGATGGGCAGGACGAGCGATCAGGTTCATCGATGCTCGAAGAGGTGTCAATGCCGTATGACTTTGATACCGAGCATGGTTTGAATGTTTGGCCGCAAATCTTGAAGGAGTCGGAAGGTAATTGGGGAACCGCGCAAAGAATAGCCATCATCGTCGTCTTGACGATCGGGATCCTGGCCATTGTATTGATCGGTTTGTCAGTCTCTCAGTCTCTTTCCCGTCTGTTGACAGCCTAGCCACAGACTAGGCTTTCATTTTTCGAAGCAACCAGAATCCGCTTTTGCGGAGGGGAAAAACTATGTCTTATCAAATCAGAATTGCATCCGATCAAATCAAGCAAGATGTACCTCAGACAGAGGCCTCCATTGATAAAGCTCTGATTTCGGTCTCCAGCTTGATGGCCACTTTGGTGCAGGCGCGCATCGACACCGGTGTTCCGGCGGCAACGGGACAGATTGCGGTTCGCAGACTGGCAAGAGCTCAAATGGCGCTGGTCGAAGCCAGCAGCGATGTTCTGCGGGTGCACGGTGAACTGAAGAAGGTCGGGCAAGAATTTGCAGGACTGGATGTTCACGAAACATGTCCGCCCGCTCAAGCCGCGGCCGGTCCCGGTAAATTGCATTCCGTTGCTGCGTAGACGAACAAAGGTTGACTGGAATGCCTGGGAATGGTCCATCTGACGAATGCGAACGCTTGTTTTTTTATTCTTCCTCGGTGCAATCTGCATTTATGCATTGTACCGAGGAGGGGGGCCTGAACGATGGGTCGCCTGTGTCGTCATTGGCATGCTGCTGCTGGACCCGGCGGTCCATATGTTCACACCGCTTGAATATGCGAAACTTGATCCGGGGCATTTGGTCATTGATCTGGCCGGTTGGATCGGCCTCCTCGCCATCGCCCTCCGCGCAAATCGATTTTGGCCGCTATGCGTAGTTTCGCTTCAGACAATCGCGCTAGTGGCTCACTCCGCAAGGCTGCTCGACATGACGATCCACCCAAAAGCCTATATGATCATGCAAATAGCCTCTTCCTATCCATTGTTACTCCTGCTGCTGATCGGCACATATTGCCACCAGAAAAGGCTGAAGGCCACCGGGACCGACAGGTCCTGGCGCAGCTAATAGAAATCGTCGAACCTGATCAGGCAGGCAGACTTTCTCGGGAATTACTGGAAGAATTCGGTTCGATCGGGCGTATGATCGGCGAGTCCGAAGCAGCTTTGCACCGGGTTCTGGGCGACAACAGAGCGGTGATAAGATTGCTCAAGGCGACTGAAAGTTTCATGTTCGCCAAGCTGAGAGACGAGCTGCCACGCAAACTCATTGCGGCTACCGATGAGCGGCTCGTGAAATATCTGCAGGCCCGTATCGGCTCCCGCTCGACAGAGACCATGCGGATATTATTTCTGGATGGTTCGCACCATCTGCTCAGCGAGCAGGAGTTTGACCAAGGTTCTCCGCAGCGCATATATGTCCAGCCCCGGAATATCTTGAAGCGTGCTCTGGAGCTCGATGCGAGCGGGATCATCCTGGCGCACAATCATCCCGGTGGGAACCTGACGCCAAGCAAATCAGACATAGAGTTCACAAGATTCATCAAGGCATTGTGCATGAAATTGGACATTTGCCTGCATGATCATATCATCCTCACGAGCAACCATTGGACCAGTTTTCGGAAGTTGAAAATCATATGAACTCCGCGTTGGGCGCAGAAGCTCTCCTGATTGCGGACAATGACTTCTGGATGTGACGGTGCCGAATTCCATATTGTTCCCAGTCGTAATATTTCGACGATCCGGCCTCGCTATTTGCGCTCGATCGCAGGATTGAACGCGCTCTCCCTGAAGACTCCCAGACGATCTGTCGCCGAGGCACAGACGATAGTTTGGTTGCGAAACCCGACAAGACATGGCAATTTGCTAAGGCGACGCAAATTACAGCAAAGGAACTAATCATGGCAACCGCGATTCAAACGCATGAATCCGCAATGGGTGTTGGCCCTGGATTCTCAATACCTGATCCGCATGATATCGAAAGCCTGCAAGGCAAGGTCTCTGATGTGGAATGGCAATTGCGCTGTGACCTGGCTGCGACCTACCGGCTTTGCGCCATGCATGCCTGGACGGATCTTGTGTTTACGCATATTTCCGCCCGGCTTCCTGATGAAGACGGTGAGGAGCGGTTCCTGATCAATCCCTATGGTGTGTTGTTCGACGAAATGACTGCGTCGGCGCTGGTAAAGATCGATCTCAACGGCAACATCAAGCAGGATACACCCTATTTCATAAATCCCGCCGGCTTCACCATCCACAGTGCCGTTCACAGCGCGCGCGAGGATGCGGGATGCGTGATCCACGTCCATACGCCCTATGGCATCGCCGTGTCCGTCCAGAAGGCTGGGCTGCGGCGCTACACGCAATTTGCTATGCAGATCCATGATGATCTGGCCTATCATGACTATGAAGGCATTGCGCTTGATCTGGACGAGCGCGACCGCCTGATCAACGACCTGGGCGAGAAGAATCTGTTGATCCTGCGCAACCATGGCACACTGACCGTCGGTCAGAATTGTGCCATTGCCTTCCTGCGCATGTATATTCTCGAAAATGCCTGCAAGACGCAGATTTTGGCGCAGTCGGTCGGCGGGGAGGAGCATCTCCACGAAGACAGTCCGGAAATGGCCCACCGCGTGCACCAGCAGGCCTCCGCCGCGTTTCAGAAGGGCATGGGCGACAATCTGATCTGGCCTGGCCTGATGCGCAAGTTGCAGCGCACCAATCCGGGATATGATCACTAGAGATCGAATGACTGGCGGGAGAGTATCTCGACTTTCTTGTTTTCGAAGACGGCCGATCCCAGTTCCTGTTTCTTTTCCATCAGCAGGGCATCCCGCTGGCGGACCATGTCGATGATCGGATCGTGAAATTGCTGGACGGCGGCGGTTAGCCAGTCGTTGACCAGCGGATCGCCGGGTGCATCGGTCATATCGAAATCGCGCAGCCGCGAGGCAATGGCTTCGGCCGGCATCATATATTCATAGGTGACCCAATAGTTGGTCGTGAACCAGCTGATCGGCATGCCATCGAGGCCGAAGCTCAGCGCCCCGAAATGGACGACGCCCTGGGTCTTCTTGCCATTGGGTAATTTGGCGGGGGGCTGGTAATAGGGTTCGACACCGTCGAACATGGCAAGCGGCAGGAACATGTGGAAATGCCCATGTTCGCCTTCTTCACGCTCTTCCGGCCGGTGCGCATGGTAGAACCAGCGCGACTTGTTGCCCGGCGCGATGCAGTCCCCTTTGGGGTAATGCTGATATTGAACGAAAGGGGCGTCTGCCGGTACCACTCTGGGTACTAGCGAGACGCCCTCTCTAGCTATCTGGCCGGTAAGCTCAAACAGCCGTTCTAGTGCATTTTTCAATGCGAAATAAGCTAAGCTTACTCGGTAACTGCGTCAGCAGCTGCGCAAGCTGCATCGCCAGCAGCACATGTTGCTTCTTCAGCGGCGCAGCCAGCTGCACATGCAGCACATTCAGCAGCACAGGTCGCTTCTTCAGCCGCACATGTTGCTTCTTCAGCAGCACATTCAGCAACAGCAGCTGCGTCGTCAGCTTTTTCTGCACAAGCAGAAAGAGCAGGAACAGCAAGTGCGAGGCCGCCGGCTACAGCGAGCATTTTGCGGAAGTTTGTTTCGGTAGTCATTTAATATATCCCCTTTGGATGAACTAGACTTGCCCCTTTATCTGGAAAGATACGGGCATGGCAAGCCCATTTCGTAAATATTGCATTAATCCGGCAGATTGCGGAGCATTTATCGATTTCCGGTGGATACATTGCTGCAATTTCGCCGTGCTGACAGCAATTTATCCCATGCTAGCGCTCGACGCCGCGAATCTTGCCCCACTGTCTCGCCACCGTATAGCCGAGATAGCCGGTGCCAAAGAGCGCGTAGAGCGGTTCCGGGATGCCCGCGAGATAGGCGTTCATGCCGGCGGCAATGTCGCGTGCAGCCTCCGGCCGGAAGGCAGCGATCAACCCCATCGGGATCGACCAGAGCAACAGCAGATACATGACATAGAGAAAGCTGGGTCGGGCGCGGCTGGTCCAGGGGTCGACCGATTGCGCTTCGGCCAATATCGCCGACATCCGGACGCGCACTTCCTCCAGTTCCTGGCTGCCTTCCAGTTTGAGCAGCTCCAGCTTGGCGCGATCCCGGGCGTCCCGGTCGGGTATGATCTTGTCGATTATATTGGAAACGGGGCCGATGAGACTGGAAAAAATGGACATTTCAGAGATTTCCTTTCGCTGTGTGAGATTTCAGAGCTGGTCAAACTGGGTGTCAGGGACAGATTGTTCGGCGAGGGCAATCGAGATGGAGACCGAAAGACACCGCTGATCTTGACAAACTTTACAAGGTTATAAGCAAAATCGGTTCGGGCAGGATTCAGCCGATCCGATTGGCGAGCCAGCCATAGAGAAAGGCCTCGTTGGCCGGACGTGTTTCCGCCAGCCGGATATAGCGGGCTCCCTGGAGTGCCTCGATCGCTTTCAGCAGCACGCTTTCGCCTTTGCTGCCCCGTTTCTGGAGGAAAGCGCCCAGTGCCGCCAGCGTTTTGCCGCCGATCATCCGGTCGACCGCAATATCCTGATAGTCGCCTTCATTGCGGTTGAGTGCATTGAGCGCGCGCTGCAGGAAGCCGCTCGCGGTGCCGGTTCCCATATTGATTCCGGTATCAAACAGTTCCGCCGCAATATGCGGTGCAAGCCGGGCGACCCGATCAAAACCGGGTTCATGCCAATATTTGCGTTTGTAGATCGCTGCTGCATCCGTACGCGGGAAATGCCGCATTTCTCCCGCATAGCCATGAGATCGAGCCACGGCTTCGGTAACGCCCCATCGCGTGGGGCCGCCCAGGTCCGCGGGATGATCGGAATAATCGCCTTCGAGATTGATGACCTTGTCGATCAGAGTGTCGATATTAGGAGCATGGTGCATGGAGGACATGGGACAATCGCCTTTCTTCATGGAAATGGCGTGAATATAACCTATTTGGTTGGTTGTAGGAAAGGGCGGCCAGAACAGCATCACGCAGTTGCCGCCGATCATTCGGCTTTCCCAGCCACCGCGATATTTGAGTCAAGATCATGGCGCAACATGCGCGCACTTCCCGCCTGGATTGATATTTCAACTACGCAATATTGCGTATCGCGCGTGTTGCAGGGCTGGTCCAGACAGACGGCATGACCTGGAAAACGATCCGCCTTGAACTGGCCCGAACCGCTGACTATCCCAATGGCTCGTCAGCCCATGCCTATGTCTTTCGCGTTCCCTTGAACGAGGAAGGTTTTATTGAACCGGAGGCGCTGAAAAAGGCGGAAAAACGGCCTGTCGTCAGGCGGTTCTGGCCAGGCGAGGCCGATCAGAGCGGGGTCGTGATTGCCTCGCCCAAGGGCTGGGCCTTTTCCTACAAGATCGGCGACGATGATGACGAGGTCATTTTCCGGTTGAAGGATCATCCGCTGAAAGTCGGGGAATATCTGACGATCACGGAGACGGATGGCAGTGAATTGCCCTTTCGCGTCATCAGCTGTCACGAATAGTCCCTGGATCGGATGATGCGGGAAGAGAAATGCTGACGAGAATGACACTGGCGGGATTCGGAGGAGTTGCCGCGTTGGCGCTGACTCTGGCGAGCAGCCCTGCGGCAGCGGAATGTGTGGTCGGTTCGGCGCCGCTATTTGATCCGTTTGCACCCTACAAGGAACCGGGCGCGATTATTCACAAGGACAGCGGATTCATCTTCCCGGCCATGATCGAGGGTTTCCGCCGCGAGTGCGAAATGACGACCGATTTTACCGGCAATAATTTCGAGATCGGATATTTGCGCGATTTTGAAGGTCATGAAATCGAAATCAAGATTGCCATTGTCCATCTCGAGGAACTGAACGCCGAGGATCATTACAGGATCATAAAACCCAGCATATTGTCGCAATATTCCAGCGCTGCCGTCGTTTCGGAAGGCGACTATTTCGTTTCCGGACGCCCCGATATTCTTGCCTATCAGGGCATTTTTGACGGGGAGAAGGACGGTGTGCCCTGGCATTTCAGCGTGACGGCGATGGACTATGGCTATTGGGATGCGCGTCTGGTGGCTTCCTATCCGCAGGAAATCGATGCCGCGGCGCAGGAGGCGATCATGGCACTGATCACCGCTTTCCAGTGGCAAACGCCGATCGCCACTCACATCGAGGAGGCAGGTTCATGAAACGCATTGCCGTCATTGACGCCCATCCCGATCCCAGTCCCAGCCGCTATGGCCATGCCATTGTTTCTGCCTATGTCGAGGCGGCCCGTGCCGCGGGGCATGAGGTGCGGGAATTCCGTCTGGCTGGCCGGCATATTCCGATACTGGAAAGCCGCAAGCAATGGCTCGAAGAAGATGTACCCGAGTCCGTCCGGCCGGGTCAGGATGTGATCAAATGGGCAGAGCATATCGTCTTCTACTACCCGCTGTGGATGGGAGATATGCCGGCGTTGCTGAAGGCCTTTATCGAACAGGCCTTCCGCCCCAATTTCGCCCTCGACTATGGCGAGGAGGGCAGCAGGCAGATGCCGAAGAAACTGCTGCGCGGTCGTTCGGCACGGCTCATTGTCAGCATGGGCATGCCGGCGCTTTTCTATCGCGCCTATTTTGCTTCGCACAGCGTCCGCAGTTTCGAGCGTAATATCCTCAAGCTGACGGGCATTGGCCCGGTGACCACCTCGCTGATCGGCAATGTCGACAGCAGCGAACGCCATCGCAAACGCTGGCTGAAAAAAATCGCGGCACATGGAGCCGCCGGGGACTGACGCCGTCCGATATCGGTCCATATCCGTAATAACCCTTATATAGGCCGTGGTTTGGTGCCGCTACTCTCTGTTCAACACCCTTTTTTTTCAAAGAAATTGATGTCGAAACAGGAGACAGTTTATGAAATCCGTGCTGCTATATATTGCTGATGATACCGGCCTTGAGGCCCGGCTTCAGGCGGCGCTTGATCTGACCCGTTCCCTGGGCGGACATCTGCATTGCCTGCGCGCAAATCCCTATAATCCGCAAATGGCCTTTGACGGGGTCACGGGCATGTCGGTGATGTACGATATCAGCAAACTGTCGCGCGAACTGGATGAAAAGCTGCGCGCCGATATTGAAAAGCGATTGGCCGGTGAAGATGTTTCATGGGACTATCAGGAGGAAAATGCGGATCCTTCGCGCGGCCTGTCCAGGAATTCTGCTCTGGTCGACATCATCGTGCTGAGCTCGGCCAGTGGCGACAAGGACAATGCGCTGCCGCTTGGCATTCTGGGGGATGTGCTGTTCAATGCCACGGCTCCGGTTGTGGTACAGCCCGACGACATTAAGAAATTTGACGCTTGCAGTCCTGCACTGGTCGCCTGGAACGGCAGTTTCGAGGCGGGCAATGCCCTGCGGGCGGCCGTGCCTTTGCTGAAAATGGCCAGTGATGTCCACATTCTGACAGTGGAGGAGGACAAGGACCACGATTTGCCGCAGCTGGCCGCTTCGGAATATCTTGCCTATCATGGCATCAAATCGGAGATTCACAGCCCGTCGGCGGGAAAAATCCCTGTTGAATCCGTGCTTCTGGCGGAAGCGAAAAATGTGAACGCCGGATATATCGTCATGGGTGCCTATGGCCACAGCCGGGCGAGGGAATTTCTATTTGGCGGGGTGACGCGCAACCTGTTCAAGGATTGCCCCATTCCGCTTGTTGTTTCGCACTGAATGGACAAGAATCCGGCCAGGGACAGATCATATTTTCTTGTGGCTATCACCGCATTTTGTGTAGGGTCCTCCCCTTCGCTAGGGATGACAGGGCAGCCAGGGGATAGACATCTTAAGTGCGTGAAACGACAGCTTTTGAGACGAATCGGCTACCGGATCTGGAATCCGTTCTGTCCCGGCTACCGAATTGTGTCATGATTGTTGATCGCAATCTGCGGGCGATCAACTGCAGCGTTGCGGGTCTGAACATCCTGGGTGTCTCCAGCATCGCGGAATTGCCTCACGGCGCCCCGGGAACCTGCATTGCGCAGGCGCATCGGTCAGGGTTTGAGCAAGCCATGTTGCGCGCATTCGAGGTCCAGCCCGAAACGGAAATCCGGCCGATCGAGGTGCAACTGGAACTGCCGGACGGGCGTTTGATGCTGGCCGAGTGCAATCTGGCACCACTGGCCAATCCGGAGGGTGAAATCGATGCCCTGCTGATATCCTTTCAGGACATTACCGCTCTCAGCAAGGCTGAAAGCAGACTGGACCAGGCCAATTCGATATTGCAGTCGATCCTGACGACCATTCCCGATGCAATGGTGGTGATCGACGAAGCTGGTCTGGTCAGTTCGTTCAGCGCCACGGCCGAAAAAATGTTTGGATATACGCAGGAAGAGATGATTGGCCAGAATGTCAAAATCCTTATGCCAGCACCTTACCGGGCGGCGCACGATGGTTATATGGCGCGCTATAAGCAGACCGGTGAAAGGCGGATTATCGGTATCGGTAGAACCGTGGTCGGATGCAAGAAGGATGGCACTACCTTTCCGCTGCAACTGGAAGTCGGCGAAGCCAAAATTGGTGACGAACGATATTTTACAGGATTCATCGTGGATCTGACCGAAAAAAAGCAGACGGAAGCGGAACTACAGTCACTGCAGGCGGATTTGGCGCATGCCTCTCGCCTGAGCGCGGTCGGCACCCTGGCGTCGGCACTGGCCCACGAAATCAACCAGCCGTTGACAGCGATCGCCAATTATCTGTCCGCGGCACGGGACATGATGGATGGCGATTTGGCCGAAAATCGGGAATTTTTTCTGGAAGCGCTACAGGAAAGCGTGACCGAAAGCTTGCGGGCAGGGACGATTGTCCGGCGGCTGAGGGAATTTGTGTCGCGCGGGGAAATCAACCGGCGGACTCTGTCCATCGCCCAGGTTGTGGAGGATGCAACCGTGCTGGGCATGATCGGGGCACAGGAGAAAGGAATCCAGTGCTCGATCAATATCGCGCCGGATACGAATCATGTGTTTGTCGACCGCGTGCAGATTCAGCAGGTGATGGTCAATCTCATGCGCAATGCGATAGAGGCAATGGCCGATAGCGTGGAGAAAAAGCTTCACATCGCCGTGACATCGCTGGACGAGGAGCGGGTCGAAATTGCCGTTTCCGATACCGGAACCGGCATTGATCAGGACCTCGGAGAAAGGATTTTTGATCCCTTTGCGAGTACCAAGGGCGATGGCATGGGCCTGGGCCTGTCGATTTGCCGGACGATTATCGAAGCGCATGGGGGAATCATTCGTGCCGAACCCAATCCGGGCGGTGGCACCATTTTTCGGATAACGTTGGAAAAGGCGAAACGGGAGCAAGATGATGACGAGTGAACGGCTGGTCTATGTGGTTGATGACGATGATGCCGTCCGGAGGTCAGCTACATTCATGTTGCGTCACGCCGGATTCAAGGTTCAGGCGGTGGATTCCGGGGTCGCCTTTCTGAAGCTGGCGAAGGGTGCTGAACGGGGCTGCGTATTGCTCGACGTGCGGATGCCGGACATGGACGGGCTGCAGGTACAGCAGCAGATGATCAGTGATGGTATCGATATGCCGGTGGTGATCCTGACTGGCCATGGGGACGTCGAGATCGCCGTCCAGACGATGCGGGCCGGTGCGACCAATTTTCTCGAAAAACCCTATGAGAAAGAAGCCCTGATTGCGGCCATGGAGGAGGCGTTCGAGCGATTGGAAGACAGCAATCTCAAGGAAATGGCTGCACCCGAGGCGAAGGTCAGGCTGGCTTGCCTGACCGGCAGGGAGCAGGATGTGCTCGATGGTCTGATGGCGGGATATCCCAACAAGACGATCGCCTATGATCTCGGGATCTCGCCGCGGACGGTGGAAATCTATCGCGCCAATATGATGGAGAAGCTGCGTGTGCGCAGTCTGGCCGAGGCGTTGCGGATCGGATTTGCGGCGGAAGGCCAGAACGGCCAGAATTCGTCGGTGAAACAGTAGCAGCGCGACCGTCAGCCTTTCGGGGCTTTCTTGCGGGACAGGCAGGCGTGGCATGGCTTGGCGCAGGACTTGTCGCCATTCTCCCGGTCGATGGGAATGGTCCGCGGGCGTGTCTGGCCGTCTGCGGAACAGAATTTGATCGGCATGGTCTCGGCACTGGCTGGCAGCGGCATGGCGGCGAGCGGCAGGGCGACGGCGGCGATCAGCCAAGGCCCGAATCGCGAATGTCTGAAGCCGATGATCATGGCTGCTCCTCATTCTCGTCGATCAGGATTCGCTGCGCCGCCCCGTCGAGATCTTCGAACTGGTCATGGCGAATGGCCCAGAAAAATACCGCGAGGCCGCAAAGCCCCATCGCCAGCGCCACCGGGATCAGGATCGCCAGCCCGCTCATTTGGCGGCTCCGTTGAGGCGCAGGGCGTTGCCGACGACGATCAGCGAGGACAGCGACATGGCAATCGCGGCGATCAGCGGCGTGACCATGCCGGTGAGCGCCAGCGGCACGGCGCAGATATTATAGCCAATGGCGAGCGCGAAATTCTGGTGGACGATCTGCATGGTGCGGCGCGCGACCCTGATGGACAGGGCAACCGGCATCAGCGAGGCGCTGGTAAAGACGGCGTCGGCGGCCTGCTGGCCGACATCGCTGGCGGTGCCCGGAGCGATCGAGATATGCGCCGCGGCGAGGGCAGGGCCGTCGTTCAGGCCATCGCCGACCATCAGCACCTTGCGACCGCTTGCGGTCAGCCGGCTGATCGCCTCGACCTTGTCCTGCGGCGAGGCACCGGCCCGGGCGAGAAGACCGAGCGCGCGCGCAACAGGAGAGACGGACCGGATATTGTCGCCGGATATGATCGAGGCGGACAGGCCGAGCGCCTGCATCACGGCAATTGCCGCCGCCGCATCCGGCCGGAGTTCATCCTGCAGCTGGAGCAGCACGGACTCGCTGCCGACGGTCAGCTGGCAGGAAAGATGGTCTGCCGACTTTTCCGGCTTGCCGAGCATGACCTTCACACCGTCCCGGCGCGCCGCCATGCCTTCGCCCGGAATTTCCTGGATGTCGTCGAGCGCGGCGGGTTCGATATCCTGCGCGAGCAGGCCGGTGCGGATGCCCCTGCTCACCGGATGGCGGCTGGCCTGCGCCAGGGCCAGCGCGACCTGCTTTTGCGCGAGGCTGAGCGTATCGAGATTGACCGGAATCGGGCGCCCCAGGGTCAGCGTGCCGGTCTTGTCAAACAGCACATGATCGGCTTCGGCCAGCCGTTCCAGGGCGCTGCCGTCCTTGACCATCACGCCCTTGCGCAGCAGCGCGCCCGAAGCGACAACCTGTGCTGCTGGTACCGCCAGTCCCAGCGCGCAGGGGCAAGTGATGATCAGCACCGCGACCGCAATCAGCAGCGACTGGTGCCAGCCGGCTCCGGCCAGCATCCAGAAGGCAAAGGCGAGCAGGGCAAGGCTGTGGACCGCCGGCGCATAGAAACGCGCGGCCCGGTCCGCGACCCTTACGTAGAAGGACCGGCGCTGACCGGCCTCTTCCATCAGCCGGGCAATGTCCGAAACGCTGGTGTCTTCGCCGGCCGCGGTCACCCGCACGATCACGGGCGATGACAGGTTGAGCGTGCCAGCCAGCGCCAGATCTCCGATGCCTTTTGGTTGGGGTTCGCTCTCTCCGGTCATCAGCGAACAGTCGAAGCTGCTCGAACCCGATTCAATGACGCCGTCCGCCGCGAGGCTTTCCCCGGCTGCCACCAGCATGCGCATGTCCGGAAGCAGGTCGCGGGAGGCCACCCAGCGGCTATTGCCATCCTTTTCCACAACCATCGCGCCAGGCGCCGCCTGTTTCAGCAACGCGCCAATGCCTTCCCGCGCCCGGTCCCGCATCATCCCGTCCAGCACCCGCCCCGCGAGCAGGAAGAACAGCAGCATCACCGCGCCGTCAAAATAGGCATGGGCGCCGCCGGTCGCGGTTTCGAAAAGACTGAGGCCTGTCGCCAGCAATATGCCGATCGAGATGGGCACATCCATATTGGTCCGGCCATGACGGAGCGCCATGACGGCCGATGCAAAAAACGGACGCCCCGCATAGGCGATTACCGGGATTGCGATCAGCGCGGAGAGCCAGTGGAACATATCTCGGGTGACGCCAGTCGCGCCGGACCAGACGCTGACCGACAGCAGCATGATATTCATCATCCCGAAACCGGCTACCGCGAGCGCCCGGATCAGCTTGTCCGTGCTGCCTTTTCCTGCGACCAGGGGATCGTCAGCAAGAATCTGGGTTTCGAACCCCAGTGCCTCAATCTTGCGTTTGAGCTGGTCGTCATCCAGTTCCGGCAGATGGGCGATGGTCACCTGCTTGGTCGAGAAATTGACCCGAGACGACAGGATGCCGGGAGCACCATTGAGGCCATTTTCGATTTTCGAGATACAACCGGCGCAGCGGATCGCGGGCACGGCAAAGCGGGATACGACCGAATGCGATTGATCTTCGCGGATGG
>Ga0075467_10000753_pt1 | contig 26540 bp, 11 predicted proteins | sample DEB08_DNA_9_FD_75067 | JGI IMG/M metagenome (GOLD analysis project Ga0075467, IMG submission 75067) | Aqueous microbial communities from the Delaware River and Bay under freshwater to marine salinity gradient to study organic matter... | ecosystem: Environmental > Aquatic > Marine > Coastal ... | reverse complement strand
CACCATTAGCAGGCAATTGTCCTGTCAATGTGATCTGTCCGTCATCGGTACAAACTGCGATATTTGGCCCTGCTTCTACCGTATCACCAAAAATGACATTTACCGTCATATCTGCCGAGTTTTCACAACCATTTCCATCGGTGTAAGTGTAGGTTACAACATAAGAAGTATCTACACCATTGACACCTAAGCCACCAGCCTGACCTGTATTAAAAATCCCTGCAAAACCATCTAAAACGCCTGGCCCTGACCAAAATCCACCTTGCGGTGAATTACCGGTTAGGATAATATTATTTGGATTCTCACAGTAAGTTACACTACTTGCTACATTTACCGTTGGTAAAGGAGCAACGGTAACAATTTTCGTATCAAACGCATCACAATTGGTAGCGGTGTTAAAGTAGTAATAAGTCAATGTAAATGTTCCAACGCCAGAAACCGCTGGATCAAATACTCCTGTAACGGTGTCGGTAATACCTGTACCTGACCACGTTCCTCCCGTCGGCGAATAACTGCTCAATGAGAAAGCTGCATCATTTATACAAACAAGCTCATCGACACCTGCACTAATATTCGGTGGATTACTTACGGTAACAGTTCTTGTCGATGTTTTCTCACACGTTCCTGTACCGAAAGTCCATGTAATCGTGTGCGACCCAACGCCTGCTGTCGATGGATCAAATATACCGACAATTGGGTCTGTGATACCGTTTCCTGACCATGTTCCTCCTGATGTTGGTAATTGACCACCTAGTACAATCGGTGATTCGTCGATACATACATTGATATTTGGACCAGCTTGAACCGTATCACCAAATATGATGTTCACGGTCATATCCGCCGAGTTTTCACAACCAAAATTATCTATGAATGTATAAGTTAAAATATAAGTCGTATCTGCACCATTATAGCCTAATCCACCTGCAATAGATGAATTAAATACGCCTGAGGAAGCGATAATTCCTGGCCCTGTCCATACACCGCCACTTGGCGAAAATCCAGTTAAGGTTATATCACTTGGCGTATTACAATAAGTGACGGAGTTGGTGACAAATACATTTGGTAATGGTTTGACAATGATTTGTTTTGTTACCGTTCTATCACAATTCGTTACTGAATTTACGAAAGTATAAGAAACCGTGTGCGTACCAATACCTGCGACCGCTGGGTCAAATGTTCCCAACATTCCATCTGTAATACCGACTCCTGACCATGTTCCACCTTGCGGCGAATAACCTGTAATATTAAATGCGGAGGCATCGATACAAACAGTGTCATTCCTACCTAAACTAATCGTTGGTAATGCTCCGACAAATACTGTTTTGGTCGATGTTTTTCTACAATAACTTGTAGAATCCCCAAAAGTGTAACTAATGACATGTGTACCAACTCCTGCTGTTGCTGGGTCGAATACACCTGCATTCGCATCAACGACTCCATTTCCTGTCCATGTTCCACCACCAACTGGTGTAAAGTTGACAAAAGTGAAAGCTGGATCGTCAATACAAACAGTATCTGGTAAACCAGCATAAACCGTATCTCCAAAAATAATTTCTATCACTAATGTATCCTCATTTGTACAACCGTTTGCATTAGTGTAATCATAAACTAAATGATAAATACCTTCACCACCCGCCACATTCGGATTGAATACGCCGTTTTGATTGTCAACAACACCTGGACCAGACCAAAGTCCACCGGCTGGTGTGTAGTTTGTCAATGTTATGTTTTGATTCGTGTTACAATAAACAGCTGTATCACCAGCAAAGACCGTTGGAGGCGGTAATACTGTAACTATTTTCGTATTAAAGTTTTCACAACCTGTAACATTATTTATATAAGTATAAGTCAGTGTAAATGTACCTGTACCTGAAGCAGCAGGATCAAATACTCCTGTCGGGTCTGTAATACCAGTTCCTGTCCAAACTCCATTCGGTGGGCTTGCTCCTAATAATGAAAATGCAGCATCTGTGAAACAGACCGTTTCATTAATACCTGCACTTACATTTGGTGCTGTTCCGACAAATACGTTAACATTGTCAGAAACCAGACACGTCCCTGAACCTACCGTGTACGTCAATGTAGTATTTCCGGCACCTGCAATTTGAGGGTCAAAGATTCCATTTACAGGATCAATGATACCAACTCCCGTCCATGTTCCGCCTGCTGGAGAAAATCCACTTAATTGAATATTACCATTGTCAATACAAGTTGCAATATCACTACCTGCGGTTACCACAATTGACGGTTCAACGACAACCACCATTTGGTCTGAAACCTCACAACCATTTCCATCAACATAAGTATAAGTCAAAGTGTATGCTCCAACTCCACCAGCTGATATAGCATTAAAAATACCATTGTTATTATCTACAACTCCTGTTCCTGTCCATGTTCCACCGAGAGGTGTATAACCAGTCAATGTGTAATTATTTACATTTAGACAAATAGTCGTTGTGTCTTGTACCGTGACAATCGGAAGTGCATTTACTGTTACGGTTTTAACATCAGAGTCCGTACATCCTGTTGATGGATTGGTATAAGTATAAGTCAAACTATGTGTACCAATTCCTGCGGTCGCTGGGTCAAATAAACCTGCAGTTGCATCTGTGATTCCTGTACCTGACCATATTCCACCTGTTGGACTTTGTCCACTTAACAAGAAGGTTGACTCATTCACACAAACCGATTCATCTAACCCTGCATTCACAACTGGAAGCGGCTCCACAATTATTGTTGTAGAAACTGTTTTCTCACAAGTTCCTGTTCCAAAAGTGTAACTAATCGTATGTGTACCAACTCCTGCAACTGTTGGATCAAAAATCCCTTGCGTATTATTCACGATTCCTGTCCCAGAAAACGTCCCGCCAATTGGCGAAAAGCCTGCCAACGTATCTAAACCGTTATCAATACAAATCGTCACATTTGGACCAGCTACAACTGTATCTCCAAAGATGACATTGACGATTAAATCTTCTGTATTCGTACAACCGTTGCCATCTGTGTAAGCATAAAATACTTGATACGTTCCAATACCGCTTGCTCCTGCTTGTGTCGAGTTGAAAATACCATTCGTTGCATCTACAATTCCCGGTCCAGACCATATTCCGCCTGTCGGCGAATAACCAGAAAGCGTAATATTCGTAGGAACTACACAATATTCAACTGTATCGGCCATTCCAATAATTGGCAAATCATTTACTACTATTGTTTTTGTATCCGAATTGTAACAACCATTGCCATCCGTATATTCGTATGTTAAGGTATGAATTCCAACTCCTGCAGCAGCTGGGTCAAATGTTCCTAAAGTTGCATTTGTAATTCCGTTACCACTCCAACTACCTCCTAAAGGATTGTAGCCACCTAAATTAAATACCGCATTATTAAGACAAACAGTTTGGTTAGTTCCTGCACTGACGACCGGTAAAGGTGCGACTGTCACCGTTGAGGTTACTGTTTTCTCACAAGTTCCTGTTCCAAAAGTGTAACTAATCGTATGTGTACCAACTCCTGCAACTGTTGGATCAAAAATCCCTTGCGTATTATTCACGATTCCTGTCCCAGAAAACGTTCCGCCAATTGGCGAAAAGCCTGCTAACGTATCTAAACCGTTGTCAATACAAATCGTCACATTTGGACCAGCTACAACGGTATCTCCAAAGATAACATTGACGATTAAATCTTCTGTATTCGTACAACCGTTGCCATCTGTGTAAGCATAAAATACTTGATACGTTCCAATACCGCTTGCTCCTGCTTGTGTCGAGTTGAAAATGCCATTCGTTGCATCTACAATTCCATTACCTGACCAAACACCTCCCGTCGGTGAATAGGAAATATAATCCGATAACAATATATTGCTTGGTATTTGACAGAATTCTGTCGTGTCAGGCATTGCAACTACCGGCAAATCATGCACCGTAACTACTCTATTATCTGATGATTCACAACCTGTAATCGGATGGACGTAATTATACGTTAATGTAAATGTACCAATACCTGCTACTGATGGATCAAATACTCCAGTTGTCACATCTACGATTCCTGTTCCTGACCATGTTCCACCTAATGGACTATAACCCGATAATGTAAATGCTAAATCATTGATACAAACAGAAAGATTTGTTCCTGCATTCACCGTTGGTAAAGCATAAACTTGAACCGTTTTTGTATCTGTTTTTTGGCAAGTTCCCGTACCATAAGTATAAGTTAAAGTATGGACTCCGACGCCTGCTGTTGCTGGGTCAAATAATCCTAAGAATGGATCTAAAATACCATTTCCTGACCATACCCCAGTTCCATCTGACGGAGAAAATCCTGTTAAATTGAAAGCAACGTCATCAATACAAACAGCTTCGTCTATTCCTGCAATTACCGTATCTCCAAAAACGATTGTAATATCGACAGTATCTCTGTTTAAGCAACTTCCTGTGCTATAGGTATAAACAACTTGATAAACAGTATCTGCATTATTGTAACCAACGCCACCTGCTAACTGTGAGTTGAACTCTCCTAAAATAGGATCAATCACACCAGCACCAGACCATGTTCCACCGCTCGGAGAATTACCGCCCAAAGTAATGATTTGACCTGAATTACAATACGTCTGATCATTTCCTGCAAAAACAGTTGGCGGAGGTGATACCGTAATAATACGTGTATCTGTATCCGAACATCCTGTATTTGTATTTGAAAAACTATAAGTAATGGTATGTGTACCAACACCTGCTACCGATGGATCAAATGTACCGTTTGTTGCATCTGTAATACCTGCTCCTGACCATGTTCCACCTGTTGACGGCACATTTCCTGTCAATATAAAGGCAGCATCAGCTTGACAAACTGAGATATCTGGTCCAGCATTAATCGTTAAGGCAGGACTTACGTTTACTTGCATTTGATCTGTTTTCTGACAAGTACCAGTTCCGTAAGTATAAGTTAGTATGTGTGATCCAACTCCAGAAACAGATGGATCAAATGTACCATTCGTATTAATAATACCATTTCCTGACCAAGTTCCACCAACTGGTGTACCCATCAATACTAACGCTCCTCCGTCAATACAAATATTTGTATCCGGACCTGCTGAGACAACGTCACCGAAAATAACATCATAAATAACTGTGTCTGAATTAGAACAACCGGTTCCGTCTGTATAAGTATAAGTTAAGGTGTAGGACGTGTCGCCATTATTTACACCCAAACCACCTGCAATAATCGTATTAAATACGCCCGAAGGGTTCGTAATACCCGCTCCTGTCCAAACGCCACCTAAGGGATTAAATCCTGTCAGTGTAATATCAGCAGCGTTGTTACACACAATCGCTCCATTTCCTGCATTGACAGTCGGCGCAGGAACAACTGTTATTGTTTTTGTATCAAAATTATCACAACCCGTAAAAGCGACTTCATAGTAATAAGTCAGCGTAAATGTACCTGGCCCCGAAATCAATGGATTGAAAGTATTTGTACCTGGCACTACGCCTGTTCCTGTCCAAACACCTCCTACCGAAGGTACAAACCCCGATAGCGTTAATATTCCATCTAATTCACAAATAGTATCATTGCTACCTGCTTCCACGAAAGGTGTCGTTCCTACAAAAATCGTTGTAGAATCTGTTTTTTCACATGTTCCTACACCGTAAGTATAATAAATGGTGTGTAATGTATTTGTTGTTACTAAATTCGGGTCGAATATCCCTAATGAACTATTAATAATGCCTTGCCCCGACCAAGTTCCACCTGTTGACGGGCGATAACCATTATCCAATGTATCAATTCCATCTGTAATACACATTCCGATAGGATCACCTGCATCAACCGTATCTCCATAAATTACTTCTACAACTAAAGTGTCAAAATTCGTACAACCATTTCCATTCGTGTAAGTGTAAACCGGATAATACGTTCCTTCTCCACCAGCATTTATTGTGTTAAAAATACCGTTGTTATCATCAATTATACCCGCACCTGACCATGTTCCACCTAAAGGACTATAACCTGTTAATGTGATATTATTAGGTGTATTACAATATTCTGCGGTATCACCGGCATTGACGGTTGGTAAATCATGAACAATGATTTGTTTTGTATCAAAATTCTCACAACCTGTAATTGGATTCGTGTAAGTATATGTTAAAGTGTGTGTACCAACACCTGCTGTACTAGCATCGAATGTTCCTAAAGTTGCATTGGTAACTCCTTGACCTGTCCAAACACCATTTGAAGGACTGAATCCTGTTAGGTTAAAAGTAGATTCATCAATACAAACCGCTTGATTTGTGCCTGCATCGACTGTTGGAATCGTTCCTACTAAGACCTCAATCGTATCTCGTTTTAGACAAGTTCCTGAACCGAAAGTATAAACTAACTGATGTGTTCCACTACCTGCTGTACCTGGATCAAATACACCACTTGAACTAATAATTCCTGTTCCTGACCAAGTTCCACCATTAACTGGAGTATATCCCGTCAATGTATCTAAACCATCATCAATACACATTGCTAAATCCGAACCTGCATTAATAGTATCTCCAAATTCAATAACAATTGCCAAGGTATCTGTATTGGTACAGTTATTTCCGTCTGTAAAACTTAATACAATATCATCATAAAATCCGATTCCGGTTGCTCCTGCCATATTCGCATTAAACACACCATTATTTGCATCAATGATACCTGTACCTGACCAAACTCCGCCACTTGCAGGCGTGAAGCCTGTTAATTGAATATTATCCGGAGTAAAACAGTAAGCTACAGTATCTCCGGCATTTACCGTTGGTAAATTATTTATTGTAATCGTTCTTGTATCTACATTATCACAGCCAAAAGTATTTCTTACAACATAAGAAACAGTATGTGAACCGACTCCAACAATTGTTGGATCGAAGGTTCCTGCGATTGAATCTATGATACCAGGACCTGTCCAATAGCCACCAGAAGGTGTCTGTCCTACCATCGTAACTATTCCTGCATCAATACAATATTCTAAATTATTTCCTGCGTCAACAAAAGGCAAGGCACTAACAAATACTTCGATGGTATCTTTACGTTCACAAGTTCCTGTACCTACTGTATAAACTGGATAATGGAAACCTGCAGAAACTTGACTTGGATCAAATACGCCTGTTGTATTTGTAATACCTGCACCTGACCAAATACCACCAGTCGGAAAACCTGATAAGTTAATAGCGACATCATTCGTACATAACGTATCATTCGGCCCTGCGTTTACGGTATCACCTGCCACTACATTAATATATAATGTATCATTATTCGTACAATTATTAGCATCTGTAAATGTCAATACGACAGGATATGTTCCTACATCTCCTGCTGTAATCGGATTGAATACACCGTTATTCGCATCAACAATACCTTGACCTGACCAAATACCACCATTTGTTGGTGTGAAACCTGATAATTGAACATTGCTTGGCGTATTACAATAAACAACGGTATCCCCTGCATTTACATTTGGTAATGGATAAACCACTACATTTTTATTATCTGTTCCTTCACAACCTGTAATTGGATTAACGTATGTGTAAGTCAGAGTATGTGTTCCATCCCCCACTAAAGCTGGGTCAAACGTCCCTGCAATAGAATCTATAATTCCATTACCTGCCCAATAGCCATTTGCTGGTGTTGCTGTTGTCACATTGAAAGGAGCAGCCGAAACACAAACTGACTCATCTGCTTTCGCATCGACATTCGGCACACCACCAACCAATATCGTAACTTGATCACTATCCTCACAAGTTCCCGAGCCAACAGTATAAGTCAAAGTGTACGTTCCTGCACTTACTTGCCCTGGATCAAATTCACCTGTTGTTCCATTCGTAATTCCTGTACCCGTCCAAGTTCCACCCGAAGGAGAAAATCCTGTTAAATTAATCGGATTATCATAAACACAAAGCGTATCGCCTACCCCAGCATCAGCGGCAACAATACCGATTAATTCCATTTCCATCGTATCGGTATTCATACAGCCATTACCATCGGTATAAGTATAAACTAAATCATAAATGCCAATTCCACCCGCTGTATCTCCATTAAAAATACCATTATTCGCATCAACAATACCTGACCCTGACCAAAGACCGCCAGCAGGATTATAATTTGTTAGTGCGATATCCGTTGGGACGTAACATTCTGTTACATTACTGGCTACAGTTACAACTGGTAATGGCGAAATTGTAATTAATCTCGTATCTGAATTTTCACAACCTGTAACTGGATTCGTGTAAGTGTAAGTTAAAGAGTATGTTCCTGTTGCGATTGACGGATTGAACGTACCGGCATTTCCGTCAATGATTCCTGTGCCTGTCCATACTCCGCCTGAAGGCGAATATCCACTCAATGTATAAACAGGATCATTTGCACATACTAAAACATTATCTCCTGCATCGACCGTTGGGATAGGATCTACCTGAATTTCTAAAGTAATTTGTTTTAGACATGAACCCGTTCCTACGATATAGGTTAAAGTGTGTAAGCCAACACCTGCTGCTTGTGGTGAGAAATTCGGACTCGATCCAATAATACCTGGTCCCGACCAAGAACCACCAGCTGGTGAAAAGTTTGTAATCGTGTATATTCCACTATTAATACAAAGCGTATCTCTTGCTTTTTCTAATTCTAAAGTATCTCCGTAAGTTACAGTCATCAATAAGGAGTCAAGATTTTCACAACCGTTTCCATCTACGTACGTATAGAACAAAGTGTGTGTTGTATCTTGTCCGTTATAACCTAAGCCTCCTGCTAAACCTGGATTGAACATCGCATTGGTAGGATCTGTAATGCCCGGCCCTGACCATAATCCGCCTAAAGGAGTATACCCTGTTATTGGAAAGCTTGCTGCGGTATCACACATTGTGAATGTTCCACCTGCATCTACGGTTGGTAAAGGCGCAACTGTTATTGTAATAACGTCTGAGCTGATACAATCCGTGACTGGATTTGTATAGCTATATGTTATAAAGAATGTACCTGTCCCTGATGTAGCAGGATCAAAAATTCCTGCATTTACATCTGTAATGCCTGGCCCGGACCACACTCCGCCCATTGGACTTGGTGACAAGGTTAAAGGATCAGTTTCCGCACAAACTAAGGTATCATTTCCAGCATTAACAACTGTTATGGCTTCTACAACGAACTCTACAGTGTCCGTATCTGAACAAGTTCCACTACCAACGGTATAAATCAAAGGATGTATGCCGACCCCTGCTGCGGCAGGAGAGAAATTAGGTCCTTGTCCAATCATTCCGTTACCTGTCCAAATACCACCTGCCGGTGTGAAATTATCTAAAATATAAGTTCCACTATTCAAGCATAAGGTATCCGGAATACCTGCACTTGCTACAATATTATTAATGACCGTTATATCTGTAGAATCTAAATTTTCACAACCATTGCCATCTACATAATTATAATATAACGTGTAAGTACCTAAGCCACCTGCTGAGTCAATATTGAAATATCCTTGATTATTATATAAAGCACCCGGCCCAGACCATGTTCCACCTACTGGAGAGCCTACGTTTAACTGAATATCATAGTCAACCTCACAGTAGGTTTCATCTCCTTGAGCATTTACAGTTGGTAAACCTGAAACGTTGACAACTAAATCATCCGAGTTTTCACAATTATTTCCATCTGTGTACGTGTAAGTGACCGTGTGTAAGCCAACTCCTGCAATCGCAGGGTCAAATATTCCATTTATCGGGTCAATAATACCAACTCCTGACCACATTCCGCCTACCGGTGAAAACCCAGTAATATCAAAAGCATTATCATTCACACAGGCATTGATATTATTTCCTGCATCGACCGTCGGCAATGCATGAACTGTTACATCAACAGGAATATCGGCAGGACAACCATTTCCAATATCATAATTATAATAGACCGTATATACACCTGGTACGACTGAACCTGGATTAAAGACTCCACTTGCATTTATGCCAGTTCCTGACCATGTTCCACCCGCTAAATCTGCTGTTATGGTGAAAGGTGCATTCCCGACACATGTTTCAACTGGGATACCGCCATTGATAGTTATAGGTCCTGGTGTTGCCTCGACTGTGAATGTCACGGAATCAGATTGAGTCGTACAATCATTAGTTATACGAATAACTGCTTTATAAGTCCCAGGGCTTGTGAAATTATAAGTTGGAAAGGCTTGGTTTGAGGTAGCTAATAAATTATCATTTGGTGAACCATCTACTTCAAAAAACTCCCACGAATATGTGTTAATAACTCCTCCTCCATTAAAATAAGTTATTGTTGGTGTATAGGCGAAAGAGTCACAAGTCGGTGTTGGAGGATTTAGCGTAATCGCTGGTCCATCTAAAACTACAATAGTATCTGACCAAATAGAAGTTCCACACGGGTTTGTTGCTGCCATTTCAACAATAAAATTCCCAGCAGTATTGAATAAGATTTGAGGACTTGCCGAAGTGTCAGATGTTCCGTTTATAAAAGAAGTACCTCCCGAAGGCGTTATCGTCCAATCATAAACCAGACTATCTCCTGTAGAGCTATTATTAAAATATAATTCAACAGGATTACAACCATCGCCATTTGCTAAAGCCCCTGAACCATTTGTGGTAAAAGTTGCATCTGCAGTTGGCTCTTCTAAGATATGAACTCTTGTTGAATCATTATACTCGCCACATAAAGTGGAAATATTTACGGTAATATCATACAATCCTGGACCACCTACAAATATATGTGTCGGATTATCGGGCGGAAAAGCCAAGGTATCTAATGCTCCAGAAGCCGTATCGCCAAAGTTCCAGGAAGGTGTTCCTGCGATACCATAAGTACAATAATCCAAATTAAATTCTATCCCCGAGGTCGAGGCGACCGAATTACACTCGACAGTGACACTACTCAAGTTACCCGTCGGCGTCTGCGAGACTGTAACCGGAGAAGAGTTTGTGTGCTGAAAACACTCATTAAAAGCATAAAGTGTTACATCATAAGGCATTCCTCCTCCTGGTACATCGGCACAAGCTAAGTTATCCCCTAAGTTAAATACGTGATAAGCAGAACTTTGATAGTAAACAGTATCTAATGTTCCGTCATCCCATTCCCATACATAAAAAGTCACTCTGTGACTAATCGTATCCGTGTTATTTAATGTAAATACGGTATCTCCTTCACAGACATCGGCACTACCCACAATACTCATATCGGCCAAAGGTCTATCTAAATAGAATATTGTATCAGAAAAAGTACTGGTACAACCTGCACCATTATCTCCAACTACCGTCACAATATAAACTCCTGGTGAGGTGTAGGTGTATGAAGTGACATTTCCTACAAAAGGTACAGGACCACCTCCATCTCCATAATCAATCGTGTAAGTGTGAGAACCATCGTATCCAGAGGAAAAACCAAAGACAACTCCAAGTTGATCTCCAGGGTTAATAATCGTTTTACAAGTTTGTTGTCTATCAAATCCCGAACTACCAATTGTAAAATTCGGCGTAGGACTTGAAGTAACAGAAGCGTTTCCGGATGATGAACAATTTTGTCCTCCAATAAATGCGCCTACAATCGAGCCATCTCCAGTACTAATAGAGATATCTCCAGTTAAAGATGTAGAAGATGGTGTATTTGAACTTGTATGTATAATACTTCCATTTTGATAATAAACCACTTCGCCATTTAAAATACCTACAGCTAATGTGTCTCCAGGACTGGCCGTTCCAAAAATACCTTGACTAACTCCACCTTCATATATTGTAATTGTTCCGTTCTGAGTTTCAATGGCATAATCAATCGCACCTAATCCTACGTACGGAGATAAATTTGTACCCGGAACTATTGTTGGAGTAGCATTAGATGGCGTTTCCCAATAAACTTGAACATGATCACCACTATTACCTTCTTTATGAAGCACTTGAAAATAGTAACGCTCACCAGCTACAAGATTGATTGCAGTACTTCTTTGTGTCGTATATTTATTGAATTGCGTTGGATTTGTCCATCCATTAAAATAGGCTCTTAAAAGGCTATTAGACGGATCCTCATCACTGCTTAAATAAAAATAGCTGTGATCATCACCTGTTATCGTAAAATAATATGTTCCTGTTTGTGGTGCTTCAATGTAACCATAAATTCTAGAACCATAATTATTACCAACATTATTTGGTGCGTCTAAACTTGTTAAAGTTCCTGAAAATGAAGGGTTATCAGGAAAATTTGATGAATTTGTAAGACTTGAAATATCCGTACCACTAATTCCATTAAAACGCTCGTAGTTAACAGTACCCGTACTGACTTGAGCACCCGAAGAAAGATCACTTAGTCCAAATGCAAAGTCTACATTCGGATCTACAGGAATTCCAAGAAACTCGCCCTCACTGAGCGTTTGTAATGTATTTGCACCGGAGTTGTAGCTATCCGAACTTGTTGACTTTATCAACGAGTCACTACCAACTGTTGAATTTATTAAATTCACCCATGTAGCAGCTACCGGAATCGTCGGCACAGATGCGGTCGCAGTCACATTAAAAGTAGCACCAGTAGAACTCGGAGTGAACGCATGTGATACACTCGTTCCTGTTGCCGTATTTGAATTAGATAAAGGATCACCAAAATCCCATGTGTATGTTGCACCGGCCTGAATAGATGCTGGGTCAATCGTAAAATTCACATTTTGCTGACCACATACCGCACTATTTGGATTAACAATTATTACAGGTGTAGTCGGTGTAGTACATTGTGCATTAACCTCAACTATAAAGATTGATTGTAAAAAAGTTAATGCAATTATTACTAAAGGTGATTTATAGTATAAACTTTTCATTTGGAGTTCTTTTAGCTTGTGTACTTTGTATTATTCTATTGTTGCTTGCTTTTTCGTTTGCTTTTAGCTTACTTTATTCATTCTTTAGAAAATATTGACCGCATCGCTCCCTTTAAATTGATAACAGCCACCATTGTTACGGCGATTTCTTCTCCCCAGAACACCTCTACCTGCACGCCCTCTTCTCGGCAATCCGAACATAGACGCATTCTTGAAGGTCAAAGCAAGGGTAATCTCATGCGTGCCATAAGTTCTAACACCAAGCCCCGTTGTACTCAAATCATAACTGTAACCCATTGCAAACTCTGTATCTCGATTCAAGTCTCCTTCAAATCCTGTCGTGAAAATAAGTGAATTGGTATTTTGAAAATCAATTAAGCCTTGTTTATTTTGATAAAAAATACCAACATACATCGGACGACTAATCGAATAGACACCGTAAGAAACGGACTTGATTCCATTTTGATAATCAAACTTGAAATTAGGAGATAAATAAAGGACACGTTTTTGCGAATAATTAAAAGAGACAACCTCTATCATTGTTCCTGCATGAAAGGTGAAACGACGAGGTAAAGGCGATTCGATTTCCTGAATAGAGACATCGGGAGTCGTCAAATGATGTACCGCAAAGCCAACATTCGTATTAATTGCTCGGCCACCTTTCAATGTACCTCCAAATCTGGCAACAATCCCTGCATCGAAATCAGCGTACTGCTTCGTCTGCAATATCGGTGCCGCTGTCGTCGGCCGCACAACTCCTAAAACAGGGTCTAACTGATCCGTAAAAGTAAACTTACTCCAATCCACTGCTTTTTGTCCAAAACTTGTCTTGATACCAGCCTGAATGACTGCATTTTTGTTGATTTTAATAAGATAAGCATAAGAAAGTCCAACATTTGTAGTCGTCAAAAAACCTTCTCCTTCCTCATCTTGCGAGGCTAAGATCCCAAAAGCACTATTGATAAACGGCTCTTGTATATCGGCAGATACCACATAAGTGTTGAATCCTCCAGGAACGTAGTTCCATTGACGACGATAAGCAGTAGCTAAGTTTAGTCCTTCTCTTGCTCCTGTAAAACCAGGATTCAAGTAAAGGCGATTAGCGTAAAATTGTGAGAATGTAGGATCCTGGGCTTCCACACACAACACAACGGTCACTAATACGACAATAGTGAATAGTAACTTTTTCATAGGTAAAATTCTTAGTTTACTTTGCTGAATATTTATTTCATCTGAACAGTTAAGTTATATCCATTCCTGCCACACACTCATACATTCGCAACAAATTAAAATCCAATTACATTATGATGTACTACCTCCTACCTCCAGTTCTGTTGTAACAATATCCAATACCTGTTGCTAATAAATAATTTCAAAGAAAATTAGAAGTGCTAAATTTTATTAACTTATTAAAAACCAGATATACTGACAATTCCCAAAATGAAGCATTTTTTCATCAAAGGACAGGATATTTTCGTAGATACATCAAAAAATGACCGCAAAACTACGAATAATCTCGTACTTCACAATTCCTGTAAGTATTAATATGACTTGATTTGAATGTTTTTTCCCGAATTGGAATGTTGATATGATTTGGAGAATTACTGATGTTAATAATGAAAAGTTGTGAATCGATTATTTGCTTGAAAAAATTACAAATTATTAGATCTAAAAAGTGTAACATAATTTTGTTTTTTTGAGTGAGACGAGCTTCACCGACAATAGCGAAACCACATCAACTGATGTTTACTTAATAAAGTGCTTTTGTTTTTCAAGTTAACTTAACGGCATTACATTTCAACTTGTTTCATAAAATATAAACTTTAAATATCTTTAGATAATCATTTATTATGATGTATCGGTTAATTCTACAAAAATTCTATTTCACTAAAGTCAATATAAAACAAAAAGGAAGTGCCGATATTTCAACACTTCCTTTCCTAAAACAAGCCGATATTCATGACCTATTACCCAAATAAAGACTGTAACTGCATTGCGACGCCCATATCCCCGTCAATTTTAATCTTTCCGCCCATAAAAGCCATCATAGGATTTAGATTACCTGACAGCATTGCTTGAAAATCCTCTGAAGTCATCGAAATCGTACAATCTGCATCTTTATCTTCTTGTGATACCAGATTACCGCTTCCCGTTCCATCTAAATGGATGATGTTTCCCCCCAAATCAAATTTGATTGTTGAACCGATTGGTGCAGCATTCGCTGCCATTTCTTGAATTTTTTCTAAAATCATTTCTTTTAGTTTATCTGTTAATTATATCATTTTTATTGAAATGAAACAAACCCTTTGTTACACTTCACTCACTTTTGGATATTCACTTTTAATTGGTTTACACACCTGTTCTAAGCCCTTTTTCTGTTCTCAAAGCTAAGCATTTATCATTAGTTGTTTTAGCTTTTTCAAAACTTTTATCCTTAAGAAAATTGGTGATAAATAATCTATCCACAACTTTTCCTTACAACTTATAAATTTTAATATTTATACGTCCACAGATGCTATTTCAGCTACAAGGCAAATTTTTTTTATAAAAAACTAAAAAAACGGTGTAAACGTTAACTATCGCAAGATAAAATACCTATTTTTTAAAATACCAAAATCAGCGATAAACAAATGTACAATCACTTTGACCGAAATTTTGATTACTTCATCACTAATTTTCGTAATTTTAGTCCTTTTGAGTTTTTCAACCACCGATAATTCCATAAATTGAGGAATAATTACATTCTATTTTAAAATCAACCGTACATTAAACGGATAAATGATAAAAATATGCCATACGAAGACGAAAAATACGAGGTAGCTAAAAAACGGGTAAAGCAAAAAAAGCGATTTTATGGTCATCTTACTGCTTATATCCTCGTTGGTCTTTTCTTTTTCATAACGAATATTACGACCTCTCCTTACGATATCTGGTTTCACTTTCCAATGTTGGGCTGGGGAATCGGTTTAGGAATGCACTATTTTAAAGTTTTTGGTCTGCCTTTTGTCGGTAGCCTCGATGCTTCTTGGGAACAAAGAGAAATCGAAAGAGAACTGCAAAAAATGTCTGGCCGAAAACCAACGAAAAAACTAAAAGAGGATTATCACGAAATTGATGAATTGGACTTAGATAATAACTATTCATTTGACAAAGCCGACGACGATTTGAGTCGCTGGGACAACTACGATAACAAAGACATGAGGGAAATTCGTAAAGATTTCAATGAGCGTTTTTAATTATTATTACTAAATTCAATTAAGCAACTTAGATTTTCATATATTAAAAATATTGAATTAGGAATCTTGAATAAAGATTGTATATTTGCAGGACCAGCAAGCGATAGTAAAAGACAGGATTGTTTTTTGCTATCGCTTTCGTTTTTTATAAACTCTACTGAATATCATTACAATCACCATTATTAATTTATGAAAGGAATCATATTTACAGAGTTTTTGGATATGGTAGATGAGCAATTCGGATTTGAAGTAACAGAACATATCATCGAAGAAGCAAAACACCAACTATCGACAGGAGGTTCTTATTCGGCGGTAGGCACTTATCCGTATGATGAAATAATCGCCTTAGTTCATTCCCTTAGCCAGCAATCACGTCTTCCTGTTACGCATTTAATAGAAGTTTTTGGCGAGTATTTATTAAATCAATTTGCAAAAAAATATACCGGATTTTTTTCTAGTGCAAATGATACTTTTACTTTTCTAAAAAGTATTGATAACCACATACATGTCGAGGTCAAAAAGTTATATCCCAAAGCTGAATTACCCAAATTTGATTGTCATCATCCAAACGGCAATACAAATCAATTAGTCATGATTTATTCCTCCGAACGAGCCATGAGCAATTTAGCCATCGGCTTAATCAATGGAACAATCAAATATTACAACGAGGAGATAACTTTTTCGAAAACAATTATGGATAATAGTCAAGGTAAAAAAGTTAAATTTGAATTAAATAAGCAAATTAAATAAGCAATAAACCAAAGTAGATTCGGAGCCAATCGAATGAGAAAAGATAATACAAGTATGAATAAGCAAGAATTGCTGGAGCTAAAACAAAGTCTTGAGTCAGAAAACAAAGCGTTATCTATTAGACTTCAAGAGAGTGAAAATAAAAATAAACTGCTACAGAAGCGAATCGCAAGAGAACGGGAGGCTCGCAAGGAAGCGGAACGTATCTTAGAGGAAAAAAGCCTTGAACTCTATCAAGCAAACACTAAGTTAGCCTACTTAAATGCAGATTTAGAAAACACTATTCGGCAACAAATCAAAGAACTCGAACATAATGTCAAATCGCTCGAAAAAGCTAATAATGACATTCGGCAGTTTACTTATTTAGCATCACATGACTTAAAAACACCGCTTCGGGCTATCGGTAGTTTAATCGGTTTTATTGAGCAAGACCTTCAACAGTATCCTAAGATATCAGAAGATGTTCAGGAATGTATTTTTTTAATAAAAACTCGTGTCAACAGAATGCACCGATTACTCAATTCTGTTTTAGAATATTCCAGAATCGGTAAAAATAAATATGTCGCAGAACCAGTCACCATCAAGGATATCATCTATGATGTAACTAATAGCTTATCCTTCGAGCATCATCCCGAAATTAAAATCAATGGTAGATTATTTAAAATTAATATTAGTCAAAAAAGAATCTATCAAATTCTAAAACATGTTATCGAAAATGCCATAAAATACCATCATGATTCCCAAAAAATCATCATTGAAATTTATGCTGAAAAAGATGATAAATGGATAAAACTATTTATCAAAGATAATGGTCCTGGAATTCATGAAAAATATCATGAGCGAATTTTTCAAATCTTCCAAACACTCGAAACAAAAGATAAAAACAAGGAAAGTATCGGCATCGGTTTACCTATTGTCAGACGAATCGTAGAGGAAGAAATGAATGGTCGATTTTTGTTAGAACCTAACGAAGACCAGGGGACAACTTTCGTTTTCTACTTTCCTATTGAGGCTATGATTCCTTGGTAAAATCGTAAAATCAACTATCAGATGCTAATGCAACTGCTCAAAAATCCTTAGTTCTTGAACAATTGCACTAACTTTACAAACCGAAGCATAAACAAAATTTTAAAACTCCCCAATCTGAACGTTCCACAAATCCGCATAAATTCCTGTTTCTTTTAATAATTCGTCATGCGTTCCACTTTCCGCAATCGAACCATTTTTTAAGACGATAATTTTATCCGAGTGACGCAAAGTCGATAAACGATGTGCAATAATTAAAGCCGTTTTGCCCTGTGTAAGTTTATTCAAACTGTGTTGTATTGCTCGTTCGGTTTCGGTATCAACCGCACTTGTGGCTTCGTCCAAAATTAGAATTGGAGCATTTTTTAAAATTGCTCTGGCGATACTTAAACGTTGTCTTTGTCCGCCAGATAATTTGATACCTTTTTCGCCTACGATGGTGTGATAGCCTTGTGGTAAAGAACTTACAAACTCATGTAATTCAGCTTGTTTTGCTGCATTTTCTATTTCTTCGATGGTACAATTCTCAAAACCATAAGCGATATTTTCGCCAATTGTGCCATGAAAAAGATAGACATCTTGACTCACCAAACTAATATTTCGACGTAAAGTCGTCAAATCCCAAGTTTTAATATCGTGATTGTCAATCAAAATTTTGCCTTCAACGGTGTCATACAATCGAAGTAACAATTTGATTAAAGTGGTCTTTCCCGAACCTGTTGTTCCTGCAATTCCGATGGTTGAACCAGCTTCGATATTTAAATTTAAATTATTGATAATCGGGACTTCGTTATCGTAGTGAAAATGGATATTTTGAAGTTCAATTTTACCGTTGATTTGTTCAATTTGAATTGGGTTTTCGGGATTTGGAATTTGATTTGGCGTATCCATTAATCCAAAAATTCTTCTTGCACTGGCTTTCGCTCGTTCAAACTCATCAAAAACACTTCCCAAACGAGTAACCGGCCAAAGTACACGCTGAATCATCATCGCAAAAAGTGTGAGTTCGCCAGCAGTTAATTGATCCGTTCCGGTCAAAATCCAATATGCACCCAATCCCATCGTTGCCGCAAACCCTAAGGCAATCAACATCCGAATCAACGGCACATAAGACGCAGATATTTTTATCGCTTGAAAATTCGCATCACGATAATTGGCCGATGCTTCGCTTACCCGTTCAGTTTCGTACTTTTCGGCGGTAAAACTTTTGATAACTAATATTCCCGAAAGGTTATTTTCTAAACGATTGCTCAACGCCCCGACCGCTTCCCGAACTTTTCGATAATATGGACCGATGACTCTTTGAAAATAAAAACTACCAATAAAAATCAACGGAATTGGCAAAAAGCCAATTAACGTCAACTGCCACGAAACACCAAACAGCCAAATCGATGCAAAAAAAGCTAAAGTAATCAGTTGTACAATTTCATTCAAACTACTATTTAAGAATCGTTCCAATTGATTAATATCGTTGTTCAACATCGACATCAAATTTCCTAACCGATTATTTTCAAAATAAGCAATTTCACGGCTTTGTAATTGTTGATACGCATCGAGCCGCAAATCATGTTGTACTCGTTGTGCTAAACGCATAAAGTTTAGTTTGAACAACCATTCAAAGAAACTTTCGACACCGAATATGATGACAATCAAAACAGCGAAAAATACACCGATACCAATAGGTTCGCTGATGCCGAAGGTCGTCGCAATCCAAGCAGGTGTGTTGCCGCTCACCGAGTCAATCAGCCAGCCAATCATAATTGGCGGCATCAAATCCAATATTTTATTAATGACGCTTGACGCAATAGCGAAGTTGAGTTGTCCCGAGTAATTGCCTAAATATTGAAAAAGGCTACGCATCGGTTGTTTTGGTTCGTGATTTTGTTGCATTGATTTACAGTTTGTAACAAAGGTAATTATCAAAATTATATTTTCGCTACTTTGTTAATTTACATTAAATTAAATAACCTATTCCTGTAATGATTTAAAAACCCGTAACTTTGCGGTAAATTACGTATCACCATTCTCCAGAATGGTCTATCAAAATATTATTAATGGTTTCGCATCACTCTGGAGAGTGATGGTACATCAAGACATTTACAAATGAAAAAATTTTTACTATCTGCATTAGCAATTTTCGCTTTTGCAACAATCAACGCTCAAAACTGTAGCGAATTATTTATTTCCGCTTACGTAGAAGGTTACGGAAACAACCGTGCATTAGAATTATACAATCCGACTGCCAATGCCATTGACTTATCAGGCTATTCAGTTGGTCGTTTCTCGAATGGAGAAACACAGTTCAGAGGAGTTCAATTACCAGCGGATATGATTCAGCCTTATGGCAATTATGTAATCGTTATTGATAAAAGAGACTCTACAGGAACTGGTTTCGAAACACCAGTTTGGAATGGTTATCAGTTATACGATACTTGTTTTGATGCGGTAAGCGGTCAGCCAATTTTAGATAGTGCTGGAAATATTTTTAACTGTGTTCAATATGATGCGAATGGCTTGCACTTATACGGAACCGTTTATAATGATTTCTTAGACTTAGAAGGTCGTGGAGATGTGTTCTTGTGTCCTGTTTATAATACCAATAATGCCATGTATTTTAATGGAAATGATGCCGTCGCTTTAATCAGCGGAACGACAGTAGCAAATGATGGTAGCAATATTATTGACGTAATCGGTGTAATCGGTGAAGATCCGGGAGATGCTTGGACTAATGGAACAGGTCTTTGGTTGACAAAAGATAAAACCTTGGTGCGTAAGCCATACATTGAAAAAGGAACAGGGGCATTAGTTTCTCAATTAGGCGATACTTTAGCTTACAGCAATTGGGAAATTTATTCTAAAAATACATTCACGGTCTTAGACGATCAGCACGACTGTTCTTGTGATCCTAACTTTACCAATACACAACCTATCAACATCGTTGATTTTAGTGTTTATCCAAACCCAACTTCTGGTGCTTTCACCGTTGAAGCTGCAGAACGCATCAACAGAGTTGAAGTCTATAATATGGTTGGACAAATGATTTACAACAATGCTTCTTTCACGACAGAAAGAGCAAATATCAACTTAAACTCAACGAATAAAGGCCTACACATCGTTAAAATTTATTTTGATAATGATAGTGTAGCGGTTCAAAAATTATTGGTTGATTAGTATTTTTTTACCTCATCCCTAACCCTTCTCCTGAAGGAGAAGGGAACAAATCTCAACTTCATAAAACTTTGTAAAGTCGAAATTTGACTTTTCTTTTTCGAGAGGTTTTAAATGAAACTTGATAAACTTAAAAATTCGAGTGTTATTCCCTTCTCCTAAAGGAGGAGGGTTAGGGATGAGGTCACACTATAAAACATGAAGCATTTAAGCTTTTTAATTACTTTCCTTTTTCTTTCAATTATCAGTACTGCACAAACAACAATCAAAGGTCAAGTGACCGATGGTGAAACTAATGAGCCGCTCATTGGTGTAAACATCATTATTGGAACAGTTGGGACAAATACAGATATTGATGGTTATTATAAATTAAATTTAAGTCCTGGTACTTACGAAATCAAGTTTTCTTACATTGGTTTTGAAGATGTTTTAAAGACGATTGATGTAGCAAAAGAGCCTATCGAGTTAAACGTCTCAATGGGTGGAAGTGCTATTGATATGCAAACGATAGAAGTCGTCAGTGACCAAGCAATTTCAAGAAAAACACCTGTTGCGTTTTCAAGTATTCCGACCGCAAGACTAAATGAAGAATTAGCTTCACAAGATTTGCCAATGGTTTTAAACTCAACACCAGGTGCTTATGCCACTAATCAAGGTGGTGGCGATGGAGATGCGAGAGTTTCCATTCGTGGTTTTGATCAACGTAATATTGCCGTGATGTTAGACGGTATCCCTGTCAATGATATGGAAAACGGTTGGGTTTATTGGTCCAACTGGTTTGGTTTAGACTTGGTAACAAAATCGATGCAAGTTCAACGGGGATTAGGTGCGTCAAAGTTAGCCATTCCATCAGTCGGTGGAACGATTAATATCTTGACTCGTGGAATCGACTCCCGTCGCCAAACTCGTTTTCGTCAAGAAGTTGGAAATGATGGATTCTTGCGTTCGACGGTAGGTTATACCTCGGGGCGTTTGGATAATGGCTGGGGATTTTCGGCGGCTGGTTCTTACAAACAAGGTAACGGCTGGGTAGATGCCAATTTTACACAAGGTTATTTTTATTATCTACGTATTGATAAAGAAATTGGAAATCACTTAATCACTTTTTCTGGTTTTGGAGCGCCTCAGTCTCACGGACAACGACCTTTCCCGACTACCGTTGCCGCTTTTGATACAACTTATGCCAAAGAAGTAGGTATCAGTCAAGAACACCTTAATGATTTGGTGGATAATGATGTGATCTTGGATCAGGGTCGTAAATACAACTCCAATGCTGGTTATTTCAATGGTGAAGTCGTCAATACACGAATTAATTATTACCATAAGCCACAGTTGAGTTTACGTCACTCCTGGAAAGGTGGAGAACGCTTTTTCTTATCCAACGTAGCTTATGTTTCTATTGGAAATGGTGGTGGAACGGCTCCGATAGGTTCGGCAACAAGAGCTCGCAGAGCAGAAGACAATTTGATTGATTTAGATGCTGCGTATGAAATTAACACAACATCTTCTATTTTCAAAGAAGAAGGTTTATCCGAAAACTATCTTCGTGCAAGTGTTAATAATCATTTCTGGTATGGTTTGCTTTCGACCGCAGAGTTTACAATGGACGATAACTGGACTTTTTCGGGCGGAATTGATTTAAGAGATTATGTCGGCGAACATTTGAGAACGCCTTACGATTTGTATGGTGGTGACTTTTTGAATAATAGCACCAGCTCCGCTAATGCAACTTTACCCGTCTTGAGAGATTATCGCCGCAATGCAGGTGAGAAAATCCGTGTTGGCGATGCGATGGAATACAATTATAGAGGATACGTTCGCTGGGGCGGCCTCTTCGGAATGGCAGAATATGACAAAGATAAAGTGTCTGCTTTCGTTAACGTATCAACCGCAGTAACAGCTTATGCTTACGAGGACTTTATGAAGCATAAATTAATCCGATTGAGTGATACAACATTAAGAGTTAGTGCGATTGATACAATTAGTTATGGTGACCAAACTTATACGTTGAGTTCACCAGAAGCAGAAAACTTTAGAATTGACTGGTTGATTCGTCCAAGTTTTACAATTAAAACCGGTGCCGTTTATCGCTTTAACAAAAGCAATAGTTTGTTTGTAAATGTTGGCTATCTATCTCGTCCGACACGTTATCGTAACGTTATTCAACGAAATATCAACGCACCAGAATTGAATCAAGATGGAACAATTGACTATCAAGATGCGATTGTCATCAGCGATGCGAAAAATGAAATTGTTACTTCTTACGAAATGGGTTACACTTATAAAAGTCCTGTATTTACAACAAATTTAAACGCTTATTATACCAATTGGCAAAACCGACCTTTGGATAGGTTACCAACAGAAGCAGAAGATCCTGCCGATCCTGAATCGGATAGAATCCCTGTTAATATTCAAGGTTTGGCAGCACGTCACGCTGGTTTCGAAGCTGAATTTGTGTACAAGATTTCAGATGAGCTAAGAGTAGAAGGTATTGCTTCGATTGGCGATTGGATTTGGAACTCTTCGGACTCTGTTCTATTAAATGATGGTAGTGTTTATGCCTTCGATCCAACAGGCGTTCACGTCGGAGATGCAGCACAAATCCAGTTAGGTGCAATGGTTCGCTACGAACCGATAAAAGGGTTATATTTCAAAGTTCGTTCAACTTATTTTGCTAAAAACTATGCGAGTTTTACACCTGAAAGCTTAAACGGTGACAATGCAGGACGGGACTCATGGAGAATGCCAAATTACACCTTGGTTGACCTTCATACAGGTTATAATTTCAAAATCAAAGGAGTCCGTACAGGAATTCGTTTCAATATTTTGAACTTATTGGATGCGACTTACATTGCGGATGCACGAAATAACGACACCTTCAACCCTATTCCGTCAGAAGGCTTTGACGCTCAATCAGCGTCTGTTTTCTTAGGTCAAGGGATTCGTTGGAATACCAGTATTCAGTTTACTTTTTAAGTTGAATTGTTTAAATGTTCGAGTGTTTAAATGCTTGTCCCGATTACTCGGTGATTCAAATATTGGACAACACTCGAACATTCAAACATTTGAACATTCAAACAAAAAAAATGAAAAAATTAGTATCAACAATATTATTTTTAGCTTTCGCAATCGTGATATTCGCACAAAATGATATTGCGGACGCACGTACCTATTCACAAGGTCAAACTTTAACCGTAACAGGTATTGTTATCAACGATGGTGCTTTAGGCCCAATTCGTTATCTACAAGATGCCACAGCAGGGATTCCTGTTTACGATCCGACCGTCACTAACAACTGGAATATCGGAGATGAAGTCACCGTAACTGGTGAAATGGGCGAGTTCAATGGTTTGATTCAAATCACAAATACAACAGCATCAAATGTCAATTCAACTGGAAATCCTGTACCAGCAGCACAAGTCGTGACCCCTTCACAGTTAGGTTCAGCCAACGAGGCAGAATTGGTAAAAATCAACAGCGTAACCTTCAATAATGCTGGTGGCGTTTTCACAAATGGTACTTTATCCTTTACTGCTGGTGGCCAAAGTTCACAGATTTACCTGCGTTCGGGGCATCCGTTGGTCGGTTCAACGATTCCATTAACACCAGTGAATTTGACAGGAGTCTCTTCACAATTTAGTGGAAATCCACAAGTATTACCTCGTGACATCAACGATATTGATATTGCATCGGCTTTTTATTTGACAACCTTACCGGAGCAATCCGCCATCACACAGACAAGTTTTACCTTAACTTGGAATACTAATGTGGCTGGTTCTACCAAAATCATTTACGGAACAGACGCCAATAATTTGAATCAAACAGTAGATTTGGGCGGTTCGACGACCACACATACCGCAACATTAACTGGCTTGACACCAGGAACTATTTATTACGCACAAGCAATTTCAAATGATGGAAATGCAGATGCGACATCAACCGTCGAAGCATATGCAACTGTTTCGACTTCAAGCGGAAAAATCGATATTCACTTTAACGGTGTCGTTGATAATTCAATCGCAACGATTGATAGTGCAAATCATGCAACGCCAGCAGCGTTAGAAGGAAAAATCATTTACAAAATTAGTCAAGCACAAACGACGATTGATATGTGTGCGTATAATATCAACCGTGACCCAATTGTCGTTGCATTGAATGATGCGGTCAATCGTGGGGTGACGGTTCGTTATATCAAAGCAAACGCAACAGCAAACTTAGCCTTACAAAATGTTATTCCATTGTTTCCAGTTTTAGGTGGAAACGGTAGTGCGTTGATGCACAATAAATTCATTGTGATTGACAGAGACAACGCAGATGAGGCAGAAGTCATCATGGGATCAATGAACTTTACGCAGCAAAATATTGCGGACGATTTTAACAATGTTTTGTTTATTCAAGATCAATCTTTAGCTCGTGCGTACACTTTAGAGTTTGAAGAAATGTGGGGCAGTAGTGGCCCAAATCCTGGTATTTTTGGAGCAAAATTCGGTAACTTAAAAGAGAACAATACCCCTAAAAAATTCTTAATTGACGGGATTCCGATGGAATTGTATTTTTCACCTTCAGATGGAACAACAGCAGCAATTTCGGCGGCTTTACAAACGGCAGATGCCGATTTAGAGTTTGCCATTTTGACCTTTACACGTAACGATTTACGTGATGACATTATTAATGCTCATAATGCTGGTGTTCAAGTTCGTGGAATGATTGAAAATATCAACGATACAGGCGGCGAATTTGCAACACTTCAACAAGCTGGTATTCAAATGAAAGATCATCCGGCGTCTGGTTCAATTCATCATAAATATGCCATCATTGATGAAGCCGATCCAAACTCTGATCCAATCGTCGTAACCGGTTCACACAACTGGTCGAGTGCTGCCGAAACATCAAATGATGAAAATACACTCATCATTCACGATGCGGCAATAGCCAATATTTTTGCACAAGAGTTCAATGCACGCTGGTTAGGGCAAACTACAGGAACGAAAACCGTTCGTGAAATTCAAGGTTTTGAAACTGCAATTTTCCCGAATCCTGTGCAAGAAACGATTAACTTGACGATTGATAGCGAAACAGTAAACGAAACCACCATTTCGATTATTGATGCAACAGGAAAAACAGTTTACACAGAAAATTTAAACGGAATACAAGGTCAGACAACACACCAAATCAATGCAACAAACTTGACAAAAGGAATCTATTTTGTTACGTTTAATGTAAATGGAATTTTGACTTTTGAGAAAATTGTAAAAATGTAATGTACTGCTAAGTTGTAATTGGCAGACAATTCTGAAAATGCTATCGTAAGTTTTTGCGGTAGCATTTTTTTATAGATGAAAACTGTTACGAAATATACACTATTTTAAAATTTGACTTGCAATACGATTTCTTTGGCTTACAATACGATTTCTTTCACTTGCAATATGATTTCTTTCACTTGCAATACGATTTCTTTCACTTACAATACGATTTCTTTGGCTTACAATACGATTTCTTTCACTTGCAATACGATTTCTTTGGCTTACAATACGATTTCT
>Ga0075467_10000751_pt1 | contig 26591 bp, 37 predicted proteins | sample DEB08_DNA_9_FD_75067 | JGI IMG/M metagenome (GOLD analysis project Ga0075467, IMG submission 75067) | Aqueous microbial communities from the Delaware River and Bay under freshwater to marine salinity gradient to study organic matter... | ecosystem: Environmental > Aquatic > Marine > Coastal ... | reverse complement strand
TCCATCACGTTGCCATAGGCGTGCCGGAAATCGAAGCGGGACTGGCCTTCTATTGCGATGCCCTCGGCTTCGCGGTGGACTGGCGCAGCGATGTAGCAGCCGACAATGAGAAAGCCGGCGCGGCGGTCGGTCTCCCCGGGTTCGAAGCGAAGATGGCGATGCTGAAAGGCCCCAATATCTGCCTGGAACTTTGGCAATATGCCAAGCCAGAGCCGCGGGATCGGCGGAGCGATCCGGCCGATCTGGGCTATCCCCACATCGCCCTGGCTGTTGAAGATATCGAGGCCGAATATGTTCGCCTCCAGAAAGCGGGTATGACGTTCGTCGGACCACCCGTTGATTTCGGGTCCCAAAAGGCGATCTACGGCCGGGACCCGTTTGGCAATATCATCGAGTTGCTCGAAGAAATTTAGTGTCTAAGCGGCTTTTTTCAGCAACTTGTTTTCAATGATATTGGCAAAGACCTCGGGTTCCTGGGCTCCTGGGATCATGAACTTCTTGTTGAAAATGAAGGCGGGCACACCGGTGATGAAGCGATCCTGCCACTCGGCTTCGACCGCCCGCACTTCGACAGCATATAGATTCGTGCCGAGCAGATCCCGCGCGCGGGCCTCGTCGAGGCCGACCGATGCGGCGATTTCCACAAGCACCTGATGATCGCTGACATCCTTGCCATCGGTAAAATGGGCCTTGAAAAGGGCCAGTTTGAGCGCCGTCTGATTGCCGGTCTCACCGGCCCAGTGCAGCAAGCGGTGAGCGTCAAATGTGTTCACCATCCGCATGTTTTCATGATAGCTGAACTCAAAATCGAGATCGTTGCCGGCACTGCGCAAGCGCTCCCGGTTCGCCTTGCTCTGCTCCGGTGTGGCACCATATTTTTGCGCTATATGTTCGTTGATGGATTGCCCCTCGGGAGGCATCGACGGGTTTAGTTCAAAGGCATGCCATGCCAGCTCAAATCGCGCCTTGCCCTCAAACTGGGCCATCGCCTTCTCGAGCTTTTTATAGCCGATGATGCACCAGGGGCATACGACATCCGAGACAATATCGATAGTGATAACGGGCGTCTCGGACATGGCTATTTCCTTGATTTTTATCAGGCCTTCTCAAGCGTGCACTGGAGGGGGTGTTCGTTCTTGCGCGCGAAATCCATCACTTGAGTGACCTTTGTTTCGGCGACTTCATAGCTGAACGTCCCGCAGACGCCGACACCTTTCTGGTGCACATGAAGCATCACTCGTGTGGCTTCATCGATGTCCATATTGAAAAATCGCTTCAGAACCAGAACCACGAATTCCATTGGCGTATAATCATCATTTAGGATGAGCACTTTATAGGGGCTGGGTTTCTTGGTCTTGGCCCTGGTCTTGGTGGCGATACCAAGATTTGTATTGTCATCGTCATCCGATCCCTTGTCGGCATCATCGCTCATGACCGGCTGGTCACCGGTATTGATTTTCCGGTTGGAATGAGGGTTTGGGAATAGAATCTGCTGGTTCATCATGTCGGTCAGGATATGGTATTTTTACCCCCGAGGGCAAGTGGCGGATTGATAGTTTCCACAGCTTTTGCGGCTGCCGTCGTAAAAAAGTATACAAAAAAAGGACCGCTCCAGCGGAACGGTCCTTTTAAGTTCGATTGAAAAAGCGGCTTAGGCAGCTTTTTTCAGTTCCTTGCGGATTTCGCTGACGCGATCGGCAATCGGCTGATAGGCCTTGCCTGCCAGCTTGACGACGGCATCGGCGTTGTTCGAGGTCTGGTCCATCACCCGGTCCAGGCCGCTGCGTACATAGTCAGCCTGCTTTTCAAACATGTCCTTTGGCGTCGCGACGCTGAACAGGCCCTGCAGTGCGCGGCTGGCTTCAACGAAGTTTTCGCGGGTATATTTCAGGTTGGTCTGGCCAATTTCCTGGGCGCCCTTGGCAGCGATCTTGCCGCTTTCGATCAGCGTTTCAACATTTTCGCGATTGAATTCAACAGTGTTCTTCGACAGTGCAACAGCACGATCGGCGGCTGCTTTGGCACGTGCTTGTGCTTCAGCGCTCAGCTTCTCAAAACGCGATCCCAGCTTTTCAACGGTTTTCTTCGCGGTGTTGGCGGCCTTGGTGTTTGCTGCTTTGGTGTTCTTTACAACGCGCTTGGTTGTGGTGGTTTTGGTGGTAGCCATTTTTTTCGTTCCTTTGGTCTTTGTGTTCAATTTGGTTTTGGCAACTGGCTTCGCAGCGACTTTGCGCTTCACTGGGGCCTTCTTTGCTGCCGGTTTGGATGCTGCGGTCTTTTTGACAGCAGGTTTTGCTGCTGTCGCCGGCTTGGCAGCGGGAGCCACCGGCTGTTGGGTCTCGGTCTTCATCGGAGCTGGTTCAGCTGCGGTTTTCTCGACGTTCGCGGCTTCGGGAGCCGGTTTCTTGGAAATGCTGGTCGCGGAGGCGGCAGCGGCATAAGCTGCGTCTGCAGAGAGCGAACCAGTCACTTTTTCTGCCGGAGCAGCGGATGTTTCGTTTTTCGTATCAGCCATCGGATATCTCACTTCTATGTTGCAGTGCACAAATAGGGCATGGGCATGGCGATGTCAAGAAAAATGGTGCAGTGCACAATAATCCGCTGTCTAATCCTAAAGGCATTGTAGATCAGTGCGTTAATGGACATCGGTCCGATCCGTTTCTCGAAATCGGAGCGAAAAATATTCGTGCCTGCGGCGGACTGTTGTGGGGCGCGCAGCCCAGATGACATGTCGCATTCACTGTCTGCCTGTTTCGTCCCGGCGGTGGAATGCTGCAATGCCGCTAACGACCGCATGGGAGCCGTGCGCGCGATACCTCATTTGGTGCAGGACGACAGATTTCAGTGTCTCGATGCAGCTTCTGCTGTAACAGAGCCGAAATGATGACCGAAAGTCCCCCATGTCCGCTTTAATATCCATAGCCACTGCCGTTCCCTATCACCGGGTGACGCAGGCAGAAGTGCTGGCGGTGCTGGCAAAGGCGAGAGGGGCGGCGCTGCCCGCCCGACTGGAACAGATATTGGGCAATAGTGGTATCGATCAGCGCTATCTCGCCTGCGAGGCGGACTATTATCTGCAGCCGCGCAGCTGGACGAGTCGGGCGGCAATATATGAGCAGGTTGGAACCGGCCTGGCATGCAAGGCCGCCGGGAATGCCCTGGAAAAGGCGGCACTCGCGCCCTCTGACGTAGATGCCATTGTCCTGATCTCGACGACCGGTACGATGACGCCCTCGATCCCCAGCCGGATGATCGACGCAATGGGTTTCGATCAATCGACCCAGACCATCCCGGTTTTCGGCCATGGCTGCGCCGGCGGCGTTCTTGGCCTGAGGCTGGCCAATGATCTTGCGGCGGCGGGTGGCGGCCAGAATGTCCTGATGATTGCGCTGGAATTGTGCAGCCTGTCTTACGACTATAGCCAGTTCGACAAGAAGAACATGATCGCCACCGCGCTGTTCGCCGACGGCTGCGCGGCAGCGGTGATCAGCGGCAAGAAAGGCCAGGGCGACGCCCCCGCTTTCCGTGCCTTTGAACAGAAGACCTGGCCCGACACCCGCGACATGATGGGCTGGGAGATAGGTGCTACCGGATTCGATCTCGTGCTCGCCCGCGATATTCCGACTTTTGTGACCAAGGATTTCGCACCATTTTGCGATGCGTTTCTGGAGACCCAGGGTCTGGAAAAATCCGATCTTGCCGAACCCGCTTGCCATCCAGGCGGTGGCCGGGTGGTGGAAGCGCTCGAAGCCTATTTTGCCCCCGAGATCGCAGGCATCCCGGCCACCCGCGATATCCTGCGTCAGCACGGCAATATGTCGTCGCCGACCGTCCTGTTCGTTCTCGAACGCTTGCTGCAGCAAAAGCCCGGCAAGCCGATATTGCTTACCGCTCTGGGTCCCGGCTTTACCGCGGCGCTCGGCATTCTTGATCCGCAGGGCGCCGCATGACCGATCATCTCGGCGCCATTTTCACGACCAGCCCAACATTGGTGACCTGGGTTCTGGTCTATATCGTGGTCCAGCGGCTGGGCGAACTGGTCCATGCCAATCGCAACACCCGGCGCCTGCTCAGCGAGGGTGGGCAGGAACATGGCGCGGACCATTATCAATATTTCATCTTTCTGCACAGCGCCTGGATCGCGATCATCGCGCTGCTGGTCGATCCGCAGCACGACATATATCCGGCGATGCTGGCGCTGTTCGTTGCCACGCAGTTGCTGAGAATCTGGACACTGGCCAGCATTGGCCGCTGGTGGACGACCCGGATCATCTCGGCGCCGCATTTCGACCGGGTCAAGCGGGGACCCTATAAATTTATCAGCCATCCCAATTATCTGGTCGTGATCCTCGAGATCGCTATCGTTCCGCTGATGCTTGGCCTGCCGTGGGTGGCACTGGTCTTCTCGGTCCTCAACGCGATATTGCTGCGCCACCGGATCGGGGTCGAGAATGAAGTGCTGACCGAACGCCAGTCCTAGCTGCGCGCCAGTCGCCCCGGCCGGGCACCGGTGTCCCGATCATTTTCCCGGATCTTCACGCCGTTGCAAAAGGTTGCGATATAGCCGGTGACCGGTTGCATGACCCGCGTGCCGCCGGCCGGCAGATCCCTGTAGGCAACCGGCGACGCCACGCTGAGATTGTCGAAATCGATCACATTGATATCCGCGCGCTTGCCGACTTCCAATGAACCGCGGTCCGTGAAGCCGTAAAGCGAGGCATTGCGGGCGGATTGCTTGTGGACCAGAAATTCCAGCGGCAGCCGGTCGCCCTTTTTCCGGTCCCGCGCCCAGTAGGACAGCTGGGTGGTCGGCATGGTTGCATCGCAGATCAGGGTGACATGCGCGCCCGCGTCACTCAGGCCGGTCACGGTTTCACTATGCTCCAGCAATTCACGCAGCACCTCGAGGCCCTTTGGGAGATTGGCGGCGCTGAGCGAACAGAAACGCTTGCCACCGTCTTCCAGCATCCAGTCATAGAGAAATTCCAGCGGCTCGCGGCCTTCGGCTTTCGCCAGGCTGCCGATGGTTTCCTCCATGCCGGCCTCATAGTCGACCGGATCGTGGAGCGGATATAATATCGCTGCGCCGCGGCCGAGCAGGGCGGAGATATTCTCCATGCTGCCGGGCGCCTCGTGCTTGATTTCCTTCTCGGAAAGCAGCGCGGCCTTGACCGCGGGATCGCGCATCGCCTCGACCCGTTCCGCCAGCGGCAGCTTTGCCAGCCGGTCAAGATAGGTCGGCTTGCGCATGAACGGATGATAGCTGCTGAGGCCGGTCAGATAGCCGATCAGCCGCGAGGGCACCTGCGGATATAGCTGCGCTCCATTGTCATTGGCCTCCTTTGCCATCACCAGGGTCTGGCGCCACAGGTCCGGCTCGTAATCCGGCGACTGGATCAGGGTGAATGTCACCGGCCGGCCGCTGCTGACCGAGATGTTGCGCATCATTTCATGTTCCTGCTGCGGCGTGCTCCTTTCGCCGCCCATATGTTCCAGTTTTCCAACCGTGCCGGCCGGGATCAGCTCGAACACGCCCTTGTCCAGCCTGCCCATCGCGCCGGCGATTGCGGTCAGCTCTGCTTCCGGCGCAAAGGTGCCGGGGACTTCCGTGCCCCAGAGCGAGCGGTGGCCGATGGTGCGCGAGGTGCTGAAACCGACCGCGCCAGCCTCGACCGCTTCGCCGACGATCGCGGCCATCGCCTCGATATCCTCGGCGGTGGCGTCCTTGTTCTGCCGACCGCGCTCGCCCATCACATAATAGCGGACCGCGCCATGCGGGATTTGCGCCGCGACATCGATCGCATATGCGCGGCCGCCGATATAATCCATATATTCGAGGAAGCTCTCCCACCGGCCCCATTCGATACCCTCGTAGAGCGCGGTGCCGGGTATATCCTCGACGCCTTCCATCAGCTCGATCAGCGCCTTTTCCTGGCCCGGCCTGACCGGCGCGAAACCGACTCCGCAATTGCCCATCACCACGGTGGTCGCGCCATTGTGGGACGATGGCGCGAGCTCGGTGTCCCAGCTGACCTGGCCATCATAATGGGTATGCACGTCGACCCAGCCCGGCGTGACAATGGCGCCTTCGGCATTGAGCACTTCGCTGGCAGGCGCATCGATCGAGCCACCGATTTCGGCAATCACGCCATCGCGGAACGCAATGTCCCCGACATAAGGTGCGCCGCCCAGTCCGTCGACGATGGTGCCGCCCTTGATGATGGTATCGAACATGATGCGCCTCCTGATGCGGGAAGCACAGGAGATAGAGGCGCGTGGCGCGGCAGCGCCACTGGCTTAATTGCTAAGCGGGCCGGGAGCCGGGACGAACTTTACAAAGTTTACAGGGTTAAAAGATCCAAAAAATTCCGGTGGACAGCCATTGTTGCTGGATATCGTCCGGCCGGAATTCCGGCCGCATCATATGTCAAAGAACCGTCGCCATTTCTAGCAGAGCGCGGCGTCGTAGGAAAGCGACCGGATGAGCGGAGCGGATCGCTGCCCGACGAGCAGGCGATATTGAGCTTGCGGATTTGCGGGCTATAATCGCGGCAAAATGCAGGGAGTCCATTCGTGTCGATATTTGCCAAGATCATGATCGCGCTGGTTGCCATGCTGCATCTCTATATCGCCTGGTTCGGGATTTTTGCCTGGCAGGTGCAGGGGCCTGCAACCTTTCCCGACCTGCCGGTCGATCTGTTCCGGCCGACGGATGCGATGGCGGCCAATCAGGGCGTCTATAATTTCTGTCTGGCGGCGGGACTGCTCTGGTCGCTGCTGATCCGTGATCGCGAATGGCAGCGCAAGGTCGCGAGCGCCTTTCTGCTCTTTGTTCTCGCCGCTGGCCTTTTCGGTGCCTGGCGCGTGTCCCGCGACATCGCGCTGGTGCAGGCGGGACCGGCGCTGATCGGGCTGTTGCTGTTGTGGTTGCCGGCGGGGTGGAAGCGACGGGATTGAGCCACATCGTCAGACTGAATTTATTGCAGGACCCCTTGAGACCGGGTGCCGACGCCTGAGGTCCTGAAACAAGTTCAGGATGACGAAGACGAAGGGTGGCTCACCCCTCTAGCCGGGAGATTTTTTCGGCAGCGCCGTCAGGCCAAGCACAATAATCGCCGCGACCATCGCCGCAATCGTCAGCATTGTTGCGGAACCGATGTTGGCCATTGCAATGCCGAAAAATCCCCAGGCCACGGCAATGGCATAGGGCCATGATTTCAGGCGACAGGCGTTGAAGCTTGCGAAACCGGTTGCCAAGATGAGCGCAATGACCGCCGCTGCAAATTCCCCGACGACACCATATCCGGCGAGCAGCAGACCGATTGAAACAAAGGAGGCAGCGGAAAGCCAGCCAGCATAAAGGGCGATCGGCCAGCGGGCAATCCAGGCGGGTGTGGCGCCCTCCAGTTGATATAATGCGATCAAGCCGGCGATGAGCATGATCCATATCAATATGGTCGCCCAGATTGGCGACCAAAGCGCCACCGGGAGCCAGATTGCGCCGACCGCCAGTGACAATGCCAGCGCAATGCGACCTTTGTCCCATGCCGCATCCTGCCTGAACTTGAAGGCCCCGAGAGCCGCATGGGCGATCAACCACAGGTAAATCGGTCCCCATATGCTGAAGGCCCAGCCGGCAGGCTGAACCGCCGGATTGCGTTGGGGAATCGGATATTTATCTGGATCAAAGCCGCCAAATTCCGGCGAAAGAAACGGCGCAATGGCAAAGGCAATAGCGACGACAAGGACCAGTATGGCTTTCATGAATGTTGTTTCCCAATGTTGGTTGAGCCGATCATTTGACCACCCGCATGACTTCCCAGCGTTTTCTTTCCGCCGGCACGCTCGGTCCATCATAGCCGGCGATTATCATCGGGGACATGGCCTCCAGCTTCTCTGCCTTCAGGAAGGCATCGATTTTCGCAGCGGCTTTTTCAATGCGCGCTGGCGAACGATCACCAACCAGCCGACAGGCGACGCGCTTTTCGGCCTCTATCTGGATCAGTCTAACTTTGTCATCATTGGGCTTCGGCAGCGTCACCATTGTCCATTTTGCAGGCATGGAAAAGCGTACTGTATATATGCCATCTTCATTTTTGGACGTGGTGACCGGGGCGGTCATTGCTATTTTCGTCCCGTCAGATGTCGCCTGGGTTGTGACCGGCGCTGTCATGCGAATTTGGGCTGCGCCCTGATTGCCGCCGAAAATATATCCTGCGAGCAGCCCAAAGCCTTTGCTCGATGCCTGGCCGATAGAACCGGCCTCGATTGTGACTTCTGCGACGAGCTGCGGCGCATAATGACGAAGTTCAACACCATCTGAATGTATGATGACATCATATTTCGGCTGCTCCGTCCTGTCCTCGGCACTGGCAGGGCCAGTCGCAGCGAGCAGCCCGCCAACGGAACCGACGATATTGCGAATTTTGCTGGTCATCATGGCGATCCAAATCGAAAATATATTTCAGATGTATTGCGCGATGCACTGAATTTGTACATGTGGGTACAATTAGATTCGATTCATGATTTGAGGACCGCTTTCGAAATCCGGAATTGCGATGCCCGTCCCGACATTCCCCAGTCAGCCGAGCTCTCTTCAATGTCTGGGCACTCGATCGGCCATATGGCCGGCGAAGGCAGCAAGCTTCGCCGGCAATATGATAGTGCTGATCCGCAGCGGCCAGATGATATCCGCTAGAATTTTGCGCTAGCCTCGATGCCGTAGAAGCGCGGTTCGGCCGGGATGAAGGTCGGGATGCCAAAGGCGCCGCCGGTATTGCCCGCATCCAGCAGATAATTCTTGTTGGTCAGGTTGCGCGCAAAGCCGGCGATCTCGAACCGCTCGTCGGCGAAGGAAACCCCGGCGCGGACGTTGACGAGCGTCACCGCCGGCTGGCTGATCAGATCCGAATTGGGTGCCTCGAAGAAGACCCGGCTGCGATAGGTGATGCTGGGCGTGGCGAACAGGCGGGTCGTGTCGTTGATCGGATAGTCCAGGGTGAAGCCCGCCGCGGCCTGCACCTCCGGCTGGAGGCGGAAGCGCGAACCGGCCAGATTGCCGTTGCCCGGTTCGTCATCGATGCCGCCGTCAATATAGCCGATATTGGCAAACAGGTTCAGCCAGTCGGCTGCGCGCACATTGACCTCGGCCTCGACCCCGAAATTGGTTGCGCTGCCGGCGCTGAGGGTCGTCGTCGTTCCCGGCCGGGCCGGATCGGCCACGGTCACCTGGAAATTGTCATAGGTCTGGTAATAGACGCCGAGCGAACCGGAGACCGGTCCCGCCGCTCCTTTCAGGCCGACCTCGTAATTCCAGACAATTTCCGGCGCGATGTCGGCGAAATTGCCGACCGGTCCGGTCGGTGTGGCGGTCGCGCCGGCGTTGACCGTGGCCGAACGGCGGCCCTTGGAGACGGTGGCAAAGCCGTTGATCTCGTCGGAGAAGCGATAAAGGATATTGAAGCGCGGCAGGATCGCCGAGAAACTGTCTTCGGTGCGGAAGGTCTGGCCCGCCGTGTCGGTCAGCGGGAAGGGCGGGGCGCCGGTGAAGAAGGAGCCCGGGGCGGTGGCGCGATAGCCGGAGCGGCGCTTTTCGATCAGCACGCGGACGCCTGCGGTCAGCTCAAGGCTGGGCGTCGGGATCCAGGTGCCGTCGGCGAACACCGAATAGCTGTCATTCTTGCCGAGATTTTCGAACACCGCCTGATAGGGCACGGTGCCGACCGCGCCGCCGGTCAGTGCCTTGATCGCGTCGCCGGCCGGGACGCCATTGCTGTCGACGCACGGGACGCCGGGCACGACGATGCCGGCCAGGCACTGGAAATAGGTCACTTCGTCGGTCGAAAAGGGCACCCGCTGGTTGCTGTCCTCGCGGAACAGGTTCCAGCCGAAGCGGCCGCGAAACGTGTCGCTGGTGTAAGCGAAGCGCGTTTCGTGGCTGCCCTGTTCGCCATTGGCGTCCTCCGCAAATTCGAGGAAGAATGCGGCGGAGCCATCTGCATCGAACACCTCGTTCGAATTGAACTTGCGATAGCCGTTGACCATCGTGATCGTCCAGTCGTCGGCAATGGCCCAGCTCATCGTCAGATTGGCATCATAGACATCGCGGGTCAGGCCGAGCCTGGCATCGCCCAGCACTGCCGCCGAGAAAGGCGAGCCGCGCAGATCGGCGGCGCCGAAGGGATCGGCCGGACCGGCGCTGGTCGGCAAGGTACCCGAAATGAACGGCGTGCCGGAATTGCGCTGCCGGTCATAGGTCAGGATCAGGTCGGCGGTGAAGGCGCTGCTCGGGGTAAAGCGCAGGGACGCGCGGCCACCGAGCTGGTCCCTGGCGTAGAGATCGTCCTGGTTCGGGGCGAGGTTGGTGACATAGCCGTCGCGCTTCTTGTAGGCGCCGGCAAGGCGGACCGCGATCATGTCATTGCCGGCGTTGAGATGCCCGCCCAGCGTGTAGGCGTTATAATTGCCGTAGCTGCCCGACACTTCGCCGGAAAAGCCGGGCTTGGGCTTGGCGGAAATGATGCTGATCGCGCCAACCGCGGAGGCGGTGCCGAACAGGGTGGCCTGCGGCCCCTTGATCACCTCGATCCGGTCGACATCATAGATATCCTGATAGGAACCGCGCGAACGGGAAATGTCGATGCCGTTATAATAAAGCGTGACCCGCGCCGCCTGTTGCGCCGAGCCGCTGTCCGAGGTGATGCCGCGGATGACGATGCCGGGATTGTTGGCGCTCTGCTCCTGGATATTGAGGCCGGGCACATAGTTGGACAGTTCGTCGAGATCGGACACGCCGAGCTGCTTCATCCGCTCGCCGCTGTTGGCCGAGATGGTGATCGGCACATCGGTCGATTTCTGCTCGATCTTCTGCGCGGTGACGATGATGACGTCGCCGTCGCTTTCGTCCGCGATATCGTCACCGCCGGTCTGGGCAACGGCCGGCGCCGCCCCGGCTACAAACAGGGCAGAGGCGAGGGCGATCAGGGAGGGGCGGGCGAGGGCATTGGGAGAATATTTCGACATGGGAGAATCAGCCTTTTGTTATGCGTCACTGGAAAGAATGGTGCAGTGCAGCAAGGCTGTGACAGGCTGACGGGAGCGGGATGACAGTTCGGATAATATTGCGCGACATTCTTGTGACAGCGGGGTTCAGGGTCGCCCGGTTCGGTCGGCTGTCGACCGCCAGAAGCAACCTTTTCCGCCGTGAGGCGTTGAACAGGCAAACAACAAGAAGGAATTTCCATTGAGCATGCTGAGCTTTCCAGAAGATACATTGGTCGTCGTCGCCACCGGCGAGGAGGCCAAGACCTTTCGCGTGCGCGGCGGCTCGCTCGAGCATGACGGCGACTGGTCGCCGGGCAATCTCGCCGACGACGGTCCCTCGGGCAAGTCGCCGTCCGAACAGTCGGCGAAGGACAGCATGGAGGCAACCTTTTCCAAGCTGATCGCCGAGCGCCTGTACGCCCAGTCGCACCAGGGCGGCTTCGAACGGCTGATCCTGGTCGCCGACCCCGACACGCTGGGCGAAATCCGCCCGCTGCTGCACCAGGAAGTGACCGACAAGATCGTGCTGGAACAGGCGAAGACGCTGACCAGCAGTCCGGTGGAGGATATTGAGAAGTCTATTTCGGGGTAGGAGCGGGTTTTGCCGCCCATCTATTGACGAACCGCCGAATCCCGTCTAAGGGCCGCGCTTCCGCTTCTTCGGGCTCCGCTCGACGCCGCAGAAAACTTACATAGGCAAAACACTTGCCGTCATTTTGGACGGTGAGAGTAACCCCTGCTTCATGCAGGACTAATCTACTATAAGGTGAAGACTTTATGCCAACGATCAACCAGCTCGTCCGTAAAGGGCGGGTGCCCCAGAAGACGAAGTCCAAGGTGCCGGCCATGGAAGCCAACCCGCAGAAACGCGGCGTTTGCACCCGTGTCTATACAACGACTCCAAAGAAACCAAACTCCGCTCTGCGCAAGGTTGCCAAGGTTCGCCTGACCAACCAGCGCGAGGTCATCAGCTATATTCCCGGTGAAGGCCATAACCTTCAGGAGCATAGCGTTGTGCTGATCCGCGGCGGCCGTGTGCGCGACCTTCCCGGTGTGCGTTACCACGTCCTGCGCGGCGTTCTCGATACCCAGGGTGTCAAGGACCGCAAGCAGAGCCGTTCGAAATATGGCGCCAAGCGTCCTAAATAATTCAGTTTCGGAGTTATAAGATATGTCACGTCGTCGTCGTCCCGAAAAACGGGTCATCCTGCCCGATCCGAAATTCAAGGATCTGGTGCTTTCGAAATTCATGAACAACCTGATGATGGATGGTAAGAAATCCACCGCAGAGCGCATCGTCTACGGTGCCTTTGACAGCGTTGAAGCCAAGGCGAAAAAAGACCCGCTTCAATTGTTTCATGATGCTCTCAACAATATCAAGCCGGGCATCGAAGTGCGCAGCCGCCGTGTTGGTGGTGCGACCTATCAGGTTCCCGTCGAAGTGCGTCCCGAACGCGCGCAGGCTCTGGCGATCCGCTGGATGATCTCTGCCGCTCGCGGCCGCAGCGAAACCACAATGGCGGCTCGGCTGTCGGGAGAAATTCTCGACGCGTCGAACAACCGTGGCAACGCGGTGAAGAAGCGGGAAGATGCGCACAAGATGGCGGAAGCCAACCGCGCATTCGCTCACTACCGCTGGTAGTAAAAAGTACAGACCGTTCGTCCTGAGCCTGTCGAAGGACGCGTCTCGGCAGAGAAACCTGTTCTCGATCGAGGCACTTCGACAAGCTCAGTGCGAACGGACTTTTTATCAAGATTTCGATTTAATCGGGGCTGGCATTGTTCAGCCCATTTCACTATAGGGCGGCCAGAATTGGTTCCCCACATATCGGAGTACAGACTATGGCACGCAGCCATCCGCTCAAATATTATCGCAATATCGGCATCATGGCCCATATTGATGCCGGTAAGACCACGACCACGGAACGTATCCTCTATTATACCGGCAAGTCCTACAAGATCGGCGAAGTGCATGATGGCGCGGCGACGATGGACTGGATGGAGCAGGAACAGGAACGGGGCATCACCATTACCTCGGCTGCGACGACCTGTTTCTGGAATGCCGACGACCGCAAGGGTCCCGAGCACCGGATCAACATCATCGACACCCCCGGCCACGTTGACTTCACCATTGAAGTCGAACGCTCGCTGCGCGTGCTCGATGGCGCGGTCGCCTGTTTCGATGGCGTTGCCGGCGTTGAGCCGCAGTCCGAAACCGTATGGCGCCAGGCAGACAAGTATAAAGTGCCGCGGATGTGCTTCATCAACAAGCTCGACCGCACCGGCGCGGATTTCAAATTCTGCGTACAGTCGATCATCGAGCGTCTCGGCGCGACCCCGGCGGTTCTCTATCTGCCGATCGGCATCGAAGCCAGCCTGGTCGGCCTCGTCGACCTGGTGAACGAGCGTTCGATCACCTGGAAGAACGAAGATCTGGGTGCCGAATATACCTATGGTGAAATTCCTGCGGACATGGTCGATGAAGCGGCCGAATATCGCGAGAAGCTGATCGAGCTTGCTGTTGAGCAGGACGACGACATCATGGAACAATATCTGGAAGGCAATATGCCCGACGCAGCGACCCTGAAGTCGCTGATCCGCAAGGGCACGCTCAACCAGAGCTTCGTCCCCGTGCTGTGCGGCTCGGCGTTCAAGAACAAGGGCGTCCAGCCTTTGCTCGACGCTGTGGTCGACTATATGCCGAGCCCACTCGACGTTCCTGCCATCAAGGGCGTGAAGCTCGACGGCGAAACCGAAGACAATCGTCCGTCCTCCGACGAGGCGCCATTCTCGGCGCTGGCGTTCAAGGTGATGAACGATCCGTTCGTGGGTACGCTGACCTTCTGCCGCATCTATTCCGGCAAGCTGGAAAAGGGCACGTTGCTCAATTCGGTCAAGGACAAGAAGGAAAAAGTCGGCCGTATTCTGGAAATGCACTCCAATGACCGCAAGGACATTGACGAGGCATTTGCCGGCGACATCGTCGCACTGGCGGGCATGAAGACTACCACCACTGGTGATACTTTGTGCGATCCGGACAAGCCGATCATTCTCGAACGCATGGAATTCCCCGAGCCCGTTATCGAGCTCAGCGTGGAGCCCAAGACCAAGGCCGACCAGGAAAAGATGGGCGTTGCCCTGCATCGCCTGGCCGCCGAAGATCCGTCGTTCCGCGTTTCGACCGACCATGAATCGGGTCAGACGATCATCAAGGGCATGGGCGAGCTTCACCTCGACATTCTGGTTGACCGCATGCGCCGCGAATTCAAGGTCGAGGCCAATGTCGGTGCGCCCCAGGTGGCCTATCGCGAATCCCTCGGCAAGGCGGTCGACGTCGATTACACGCATAAGAAGCAGTCCGGCGGTTCCGGTCAGTTCGCGCGGATCAAGTTCGAAGTCACGCCGGGCGAACGTGGTGCTGGCATCACCTTCCATGATGAAGTCAAGGGCGGTAACATTCCGAAGGAATATATTCCTTCGGTTGAAAAGGGCATGCGCGAGACGGCTGAAACCGGTTCGCTGATCGGCTTCCCGATTATCGACTTTGACATTCGCGTCTATGACGGCGCCTATCATGATGTCGACTCCTCGGCGCTGGCCTTCGAAATCGCCGGTCGTGCAGCAATGCGCGAAGCGGCTCAGAAATCCGGCATCAAGCTGCTTGAACCGATCATGAAAGTTGAAGTGGTAACGCCGGAAGATTATCTTGGTGACGTGATCGGCGATTTGAATTCCCGCCGTGGCCAGATCCAGGGTACCGATACGCGCGGCAACGCCCAGGCTGTGAATGCCATGGTGCCGCTGGCCAACATGTTCGGATATGTAAACGAACTGCGTTCCTTCAGTCAGGGGCGCGCACAATATTCGATGCAATTCTCTCATTATGAGGAAGTGCCGAGCAATGTGGCGGAAGAGATCAAGGAGAAAATGGCCTAGCAGCCACTCCTTTTCGAGGTAATGCGCTTTCCTTTTGCGCAGGCTTGGCGGGAAATCCCCCAGACCGGCAAAAGGGTGTTGACAGAATTAGAGAGTCTCGCCAAAGCGCGGCGCAGACTATCAATATGATAGAAAATCAGAGGTAAAATAAAATGGCTAAAGAGAAGTTTGAGCGGAACAAGCCGCACTGCAACATCGGCACCATCGGTCATGTTGACCATGGCAAAACGACGTTGACCGCGGCGATCACCAAAGTGCTTGCTGAAACCACTGGCGGTAAAGCTGTGGACTTCGCAAACATCGACAAAGCTCCCGAAGAGCGTGAGCGCGGCATCACCATTTCGACCGCCCATGTTGAATATGAAACCGAAGCGCGCCACTATGCGCACGTCGATTGCCCAGGCCATGCCGATTATGTGAAGAACATGATCACCGGTGCTGCTCAGATGGATGGTGCCATTCTTGTGGTTAACGCTGCCGACGGCCCGATGCCACAGACCCGCGAGCACATCCTGCTTGCCCGTCAGGTTGGTGTTCCGGCTCTGGTTGTGTTCATGAACAAGGTTGATCAGGTCGACGACGAGGAGCTGCTCGAGCTGGTTGAAATGGAAATCCGCGAGCTGCTCTCTTATTATGACTTTGATGGCGATGCCATTCCAGTCATTTCCGGTTCTGCCCTGGCTGCACTCGAAGGCCGCGACGACGAAATCGGCAAGAACAAGATTCTTGAACTGATGAAAGCCGTCGACGAAGCCATTCCACAGCCAGAACGTCCAGTCGATCTGCCGTTCCTGATGCCAATCGAAGACGTGTTCTCGATTTCGGGTCGCGGTACGGTTGTTACCGGTCGTGTTGAAAGCGGCATCGTGAATGTTGGCGACGAATGCGAAATCGTCGGCATCAAGGATACCACGAAGACCACCGTTACCGGCGTTGAAATGTTCCGCAAGCTGCTCGACTCCGGTCAGGCTGGCGACAACATCGGCGCGCTGATCCGCGGCGTTGACCGTGAATCGGTTGAACGTGGCCAGGTTCTCTGCAAGCCAGGTTCGATCACGCCGCACACCGAATTCTCGGCTGAAGTCTACGTGCTGTCGAAAGACGAAGGCGGTCGTCATACGCCGTTCTTTGCCAACTATCGCCCGCAATTCTACTTCCGCACGACCGACGTGACCGGCGAAGTGATCCTTCCCGAAGGCACGGAAATGGTCATGCCAGGTGACAACGTGACGATCGGCGTCAAGCTGATTGCTCCAATCGCCATGGATCCAGGCCTCCGCTTCGCTATTCGCGAAGGTGGACGGACCGTTGGATCAGGGGTTGTCAGCAGCGTAACAAAGTAATATAGGAACGCCTCGCTGCCCGGATCGGTGATTCGGGCAGCCAGTTTTTTCGCCGCTCCGGCCTTTTCGTCAGAAAATCGGGGCGGTTTATTTTTGGCTCTTTGACATTGGTAACAGGTACATGGAAACGCAGAATATTCGCATCCGCTTGAAGGCATTCGACCATCGGGTTCTGGATCAGGCAACCGGCGATATCGCTGATACTGCACGCCGCACTGGCGCGCTCATCCGTGGACCGATACCTTTGCCAACGCACATAGAAAAATTCACCGTAAACCGTGGACCGCACGTGGACAAAAAGTCCCGCGAGCAGTTCGAGGTCCGGACCTACAAAAGGCTGCTCGATATCGTGCAGCCGACGCCGCAGACGGTCGATGCTTTGATGAAGCTTGACCTCGCTGCCGGTGTGAATGTCGAGATCAAGCTGGCCTGAGCCAATTGATCGATGCCCGCCCAGGCGGGGATCAGACAAACGACAGGATACCGCCGGTTTTAACCGGGCAGCGTCCTCCGTCTCGTTCCGATATTCGGAACTTTTACAGCCCGGACGGGGTGACGCATGACAATTTGGGTTGGCAAGCCGGACGAAATGGTTCGTTCGGCCTCTGTGAAGGAGATTGATCGTGCGTACAGGCGTGATCGCGAAAAAAATGGGGATGACCCGCTTGTTTCAGGAAGACGGACGGCACGTGCCGGTTACCGTTCTTTCCCTGGAAGAATGTCAGGTTGTTGGTGCTCGTAATCAGGAACGGGATGGCTATTTTGCCGTTCAGCTCGGTGCAGGCCCCCGCAAAGCGAAAAATGTAAACAAGCCGCAGCGTGAAGCTTTTGCCAAGGCAGAAGTCGAGCCAAAGGCGCGTGTTGCCGAATTCCGGGTTGATAGCGAAGATGCTTTGCTCCCCATCGGTGCTACCGTAACTGCTGACCATTTCATTGCCGGCCAGATGGTCGATATCCAGGGTGTTACCCAGGGTAAGGGCTTTGCCGGTGCGATGAAGCGCTGGGGTTTCGGCGGTATGCGCGCAACCCACGGTGTCTCCATCTCTCACCGTGCCCACGGTTCGACTGGTCAGAACCAGGATCCGGGCAAGGTGTTCAAGGGCAAGAAAATGGCCGGCCACATGGGTGCAAGAAACCGCACCCAGCAAAATCTCGAAATCGTTCGCACGGACGCCGCTCGCGGCCTGATCTTTGTGCGCGGCAGCGTCCCCGGTTCCAAGGGTGGCTGGCTTCTCGTGAAGGACGCGGTGAAAGTCGCTCTTCCCGAAGGCGTTCCATTTCCGGGCGCCATGCGCCGCAATGCGGATGAGACGGCAAGCGAAGATGCGCCGGCAGGCATGATCGAAGCGGATGCAGTGATCGAGGCGCCGGTTGGTCCAACCGACGCGGAAATCGCAGCAGCAGCTGAGGCGCCCGCAGAAACACCGGCAGAAGAGAAATCCGATGCTGCAGATGATGCAGGGAAGGAGGGCTAAGCCATGAAATTGAAAGTGATAACCCTCGACGCGAAAGCCAAGGGCGACATCGAATTGAACGATGACGTGTTCGGCATCGAAGCGCGTGCAGATATTCTTCACCGTGTCGTCAACTGGCAGCGCGAAAAAGCCCGCGGTACGGCCCGTCCGACCCGCGAGCGTGCTGACGTAGCCCGCACCGGCAAGAAATACGGCAATCAGAAGGGCGGCGGTACCGCTCGTCATGGCGATCGCCGCGCTCCGATCTTCATCGGTGGTGGTAAGGCCCATGGTGCCCGCAAGCGTGATTTCAATCCATCGCTGAACAAGAAGGTTCGTGCGCTGGGTCTGAAAATGGCACTGAGCGACAAGGTCAAGAACGACAAGTTGATCGTGCTTGAAAATATCGACCTGAAGGAAGCCAAGACACAGGCCCTTCTGGCCCAGATCGGCAAGCTCGGTTTCGGCAGGACGGCGCTGATCATGGACGGAGATGCCATTAACGAAGCTTTCTCGAAGGCGTCGAACAACATTCCGCTCGTGAACGTGATGCCTGCTGCTGGTGCCAATGTTTATGACATCCTGAACCATGAAACCCTGGTGCTGACGCGCGCAGCGGTAGAAAAGCTGGAGGCGCGCTTCAATGGCTAAAAAGGAAGCAATCGATATCCGTCATTATGACGTGATTGTCGGCCCGCACATCACCGAGAAGTCGACCCTGCTCAGCGAGCATAATGCGGTCGTGTTCAAAGTTGCGAACACGGCAACCAAGCCGCAGATCAAGGCGGCCATCGAGGCGTTGTTTGATGTCAAAGTCAAGAACGTCAACACGCTGGTGCAAAAGGGCAAGACCAAGAAGTGGAAGGGTCGCCCCTATACACGCAACGACATCAAGAAGGCTGTTGTCACGCTGGCTGAAGGCCAGACCATTGACATCACCACGGGAGTTTAAGGGCAAATGGCATTAAAATCCTATAAACCGACAAGCCCCGCCCGGCGTGGTCTTATCCTGGTCGACAAGAGCGGCCTGTGGAAGGGCAAGCCTGTCAAGAAGCTTGTCGAAGGCAAGAACAAGACGGGTGGCCGGAACAACAAGGGCCATGTCACTTCGCGCGGCATCGCCGGCGGCCACAAGCAGAAATATCGTCTCGTCGATTTCAAGCGGCGCAAATGGGATATGGCTGCGACGGTCGAGCGGCTGGAATATGATCCTAACCGCACCGCCTTTATCGCGCTGATCAAATATGAAGATGGCGAACTGGCCTATATCATCGCGCCGCAGCGTCTCGACGTTGGCGACAGCGTGATTGCCGGTCACAAGACCGACGTGAAGCCAGGCAACGCGATGCTGTTGTCGCAGATGCCGGTTGGTACGATCGTGCACAATGTCGAAATGAAGCCAGGCAAGGGCGGCCAGATCGCCCGTTCCGCCGGTGCTTATGTCCAGATCGTTGGTCGTGATCGCGGCATGGTTATCGTTCGCCTGAAAAGCGGTGAGCAACGCTATCTGCGTTCCGATTGCATGGCGACCGTTGGCGCGGTTTCCAACCCGGACAATTCGAACCAGAATTTCGGCAAGGCAGGCCGCACTCGCTGGAAGGGACGCCGTCCTCTGACCCGCGGTGTTGCGAAGAACCCAGTCGATCACCCGCATGGTGGTGGTGAAGGCCGGACTTCCGGTGGTCGTCATCCGGTTACGCCTTGGGGCAAGCCAACCAAGGGTGCCCGTACCCGTAGCAACAAATCGACTGACAAGATGATCATCCGGTCGCGTCACGCGAAGAAGAAGAGGTAAGCATGGCTCGTTCCATCAAAAAAGGTCCATTTGTTGACCTCCACCTGCTGAAAAAAGCGCAGACCGCGCAGGAAAACAGCACTCGTACACCGATCAAGACCTGGTCGCGTCGTTCGACGGTTCTGCCTGACTTTGTTGGCCTGACCTTCAGCGTTTACAATGGCCAGAAATTCATTCCGGTGTCCGTCAATGAAGACATGGTCGGTCACAAGCTTGGCGAGTTCGCGCCCACGCGCAACTATTACGGCCATGGCGCTGACAAAAAAGGCAAGAAATAATGGGTAAGGCATCATCACCCCGCCGTGTTGGCGACAATGAAGCTTTGGCTGTCGGCAATTCCATCCGTGGATCTGCCCAGAAGCTCAACTTGGTCGCACAGCTGATCCGTGGCAAGAAAGCGGAAGACGCGCTCAACATCCTGTCCTTCTCGAAAAAGTCGATGGCCAAGGATGTCAGCAAGGTGCTTGCGTCAGCAATTGCCAATGCGGAGAATAATCACAATCTGGATGTCGACGCGCTGATCGTTCACGAAGCAAGCGTCGGCAAGTCAATCACGATGAAGCGCTGGAAAGCGCGTGCACGTGGTCGTTCAGCCAAGATTATCAAGCCATTTAGCCGCGTCCGCATCGTCGTGCGCGAGCATGAAGAGGAAGAGGCGTAACCATGGGTCAAAAGAGTAATCCTATCGGGCTTCGCCTGCAGATCAACCGGACCTGGGACAGCCGCTGGTATGCGGAAGGTTCCAACTATGGCGACCTCTTGATGGAAGACATCAAGATGCGCAAGTTCATCATCAAGACGCTGCCACAGGCCGCGATCTCGAAAGTTGTGATCGAACGTCCGGCCAAGACCTGCCGGGTTTCCATCTATGCCGCACGCCCCGGTGTCATCATCGGCAAGAAGGGTGCGGACATCGAAAAGCTGCGCCGCCAGCTGAGCGACATGTCGTCCGGCGACGTATCGCTGAACATCGTCGAAATCCGCAAACCGGAAGTCGACGCACAACTCGTTGCCCAGGGTATCGGCGATCAGCTGATCCGTCGCGTTGCTTTCCGTCGCGCCATGAAGCGTGCGGTGCAGTCTGCGCTGCGGCTTGGCGCTGAGGGCATCAAGATTGTTTGTGGTGGCCGTTTGGGCGGCGCGGAAATCGCGCGCGTTGAATGGTACCGTGAAGGCCGCGTGCCGCTCCATACGCTGCGCGCCAATATCGACTATGCCGAATATGAAGCGCTGACCGCTTACGGCATCATCGGTATCAAGGTCTGGATTTTCAAAGGCGAGATATTGGGTCACGACCCGATGGCTCAGGATCGGTTGATGGTGGAAGCGCAAACTTCCGGCGTCCGTCCGCAGCATCAACGTTGATTTTTGAGGAATAGGTAGAGCATCATGCTGCAACCCAAGAAACATAAATTCCGCAAGGCTTTCAAAGGCCGGATCAAAGGCAAGGCGCCGGGTGGTTCCAGCCTGAATTTCGGCAGCTACGGCCTGAAAGCCATGGAACCCGACCGGATTACCGCGCGCCAGATCGAGGCGGCTCGCCGTGCGATCACGCGTCACATCAAGCGTCAGGGCCGGTTGTGGATCCGGATTTTCCCGGACGTGCCAGTATCCAAGAAGCCTGCCGAAGTTCGTCAGGGTAAGGGTAAGGGCTCGGTTGAATATTGGGCTGCCCGGGTGAAGCCAGGCCGGATCCTGTTCGAACTGGACGGCGTTCCCGGACCGATTGCAGCGGTTGCGTTCGAGCGGGCAGCGATGAAGCTCCCGATCAAGACAAAGGTTGTGGCCCGCCTCGGCGATACGTCACATCTGGAAGGTTAAGCTAGATGAGCATTAAGACAGAAGATTTGCGGACCAAAACCGACGATCAGCTCGAGACCGAACTGGGCGAACTGAAGCGCGAGGCATTCAACCTGCGTTTCCAGGCTGCGACCAATCAGCTCGAAAAACCAAGCCGGACGCGGGAAGTGCGTCGCACGATCGCCCGGATCAAAACATTGCAGGCCGAGCGTGCGAACGCGGCGACCGCAGAAGCTAAGGCGTAAGGAACCGATATGCCAAAACGTATTCTCACCGGCACGGTTGTGTCAGACAAGGGCGACAAGACTGTTGTCGTCAATGTCGAACGCAAGGTGAAGCACCCGCTGTACGGAAAAATCATCCGGCGCTCGAAGAAATATCATGCGCATGACGAGAACAATGAAATCAGCCTCGGCGAAACCGTGCGGATCGAAGAAACCCGTCCGATCTCGAAGCTGAAGACCTGGAAGGTATTGGAACGGGTCGGCGCAGCAGCCGGCGTTGCAACGCCGACCGTCAGCGAGATCACGGCGAGTGATCCCAAGGACGAGAAGGTCAAGGCGCCAGTGAAGCCTGCGGCAGAAGAAAAAGCCGACGCAGCGCCAGCCGCCGAATAGTTTAGAATATCCCGCGCTTTGCCGGGATGACGAAGTAGGAAACGCCCGGTAAATTCCGGGTTTATGAAGAAGGAATTGGATCCATGATCCAGATGCAATCGAACCTGGAGGTCGCTGACAATAGCGGCGCCAAACGCGTGCAGTGCATCAAGGTGCTGGGTGGCTCGAAGCGTCGCTTTGCCGGCGTCGGCGACATCATTGTCGTGTCGATCAAGGAAGCAGCGCCGCGCGGCAAGGTCAAGAAGGGCGACGTTCACCGGGCGGTGATCGTGCGCACCAAGAAGGACATCCGCCGCAAGGACGGATCGGTCATTCGGTTCGACAGCAATGCTGCGGTTCTGGTCAACAACAACCAGGAGCCGATCGGCACCCGTATTTTTGGCCCCGTGGTTCGCGAACTGCGTGCGAAAAAGCATATGAAAATCATCAGCCTTGCGCCGGAGGTAATCTAATCATGGCCAATGCAAAGATCAAAAAAGGCGACACCGTCGTGATCCTGTCCGGCAAGGACAAGGGCAAGTCGGGCGAAGTCACCAAAGTGATGCCGAAAGACGGCAAGTGCATCGTTTCCGGTGTGAATATTGCTATTCGTCACCGCAAGCCGACCCAGGCAAATCCGCAGGGTGGCCTGGAACGGCGCGAAGCGGCGCTGCACATCAGCAAAGTGGCTCTGGCGGATCCGAAAGACGGCAAGCCGACGCGGGTCCGATTTGAAAAGACAGAAGACGGAAAGATGCAGCGGATCGCTGTAAAGTCCGGGGAGAAAGTCGATGGCTGATAAAAAATATATCCCACGCATGCGCACCAAATATGACACGGAAATTGTCAAGGCGATGCAGGAAAAATTCAACTATTCCAATCATATGGAAGTTCCACGGATCACCATGGTCACGATCAACATGGGCGTGGGTGAAGGCAGTCAGGACAAGAAGAAGGTCGCGACTGCTGCTTCCGAAATGGAATTGATCGCTGGCCAGAAGCCGGTGATTACCAAGGCGAAAAACTCGATCGCGACGTTCAAGTTGCGTGAAGGCATGCCGATTGGTTGCAAGGTCAATTTGCGCCGGGAACGGATGTACGAGTTTATCGATCGTCTGGTGACGGTCGCAATGCCGCGTATCCGGGATTTCAGGGGTCTGAATCCGAAAAGCTTCGACGGTCGTGGCAATTTTGCCATGGGCCTGAAGGAGCAGATCATTTTCCCCGAGATCGCCTATGACAACATCGATGTTGTCCGCGGCATGGACGTGATCGTGACGACAACAGCAAAAACAGACGAAGAAGCGCGTGCGCTTCTGGCATTGTTCGGTTTCCCGTTCCCCAAAGAGGAACAATCGGAAGAAAAAGAAGCCGCGTGAGCGCGCTTCATTATACGGAAGGACGAGAACTTAAGTCATGGCGAAACTGAGTTCAATTAACAGAAACGAAAAACGCAAGCGGATGGTGAAGAAATACGCCGGCCGTTATGCGAAACTGAAGGCTATGGCAGCAGACGAGTCTCTCGACGAGACCGAACGTCTGATGGCGCGCCTGAAGATGGCGGAAATACCGCGCAATGCGAATCCAACCCGCGTGCGCAACCGCTGTGAAACCACAGGACGTCCGCGCGGCTATTACCGCAAGTTCCGCCTGTGCCGCATCGAGCTTCGGGATATGGCCAACAAAGGCCTGATCCCTGGCGTCACGAAATCAAGCTGGTAAGGGAGAGATAATATGGCTTTTACCGATCCCTTGGGTGACATGCTCACCCGTATCCGTAACGGACAACAGGCACGCAAGGACAGCGTCGTAACACCTGCGTCCAAATTGCGCGGTGCCGTCCTCGAAGTGTTGCAGCGCGAAGGTTATATTCGTGGCTACACCGAAGAAGAGGTCAACAAGCACCCCGGTCTGCGGATTGAACTGAAATATTTTGAAGGGCAGCCGGCAATCCGCCACGTCGCCCGTGTTTCAAAGCCTGGTCGTCGCGTCTACAGCGGTTCGGAAGATCTGCCTCGGGTTCGCAACGGTCTGGGCATAACAATCGTATCGACGCCAAAAGGTGTTCTGTCTGACGCGGAAGCGCGCCAGGCGAAGGTCGGCGGCGAAGTACTGGCTGAGGTATTCTAATCATGTCCCGTATTGGCAAAAAATCAGTGGCTATTCCGGACGGCGTCACCGCCGTGATGGAAGATGGTCTGGTCAAGGTCAAAGGACCAAAGGGCGAGCTTTCGACCCCGATGGTTGATGATCTGACCTATGAACTGGGCGACGGTGGTTTGCTGGTCAAGCCAGCGAACAAGTCCAAGACTGCTCGTGCATTCTGGGGAATGCAGCGCACGTTGGTGCAGAATCTGGTCGACGGTGTAACCGACGGCTTCACCAAGGTGCTCGAGATCAACGGCGTTGGTTATCGTGCCGCGGCGCAGGGAAAGAACCTCAATCTGCAGCTTGGCTACAGCCATGATGTGAATTTTGCGATCCCCGACGGCATCGAAATCAAGACCCCGGATCAGACCACGATCGAAATTTCCGGCATGGACAAACAGCAAGTTGGCCAGGTCGCTGCCGAAATCCGGCGCTGGCGCAAGCCGGAGCCGTATAAGGGCAAGGGTATCAAATATCGCGGCGAATATATTTTCCGCAAAGAAGGGAAGAAGAAATAAGCCATGGCGAATATTTCTCAGTTCAAACGGCGCCAGCAACGCGTACGCAGCAAATTGCGCAAGCGCGGGCTCTCAAAGCCTCGTTTGTCCGTGCATCGCACGAGCCGGCACATCTATGCCCAGGTTATCGACGATGCCGAGGGCAAAACGCTGGCTTCCGCTTCGACCATCGACAAGGCGTCCACCGTCAAGACTGGTGCCGATAGCACGGCTGCTGCCGACGTCGGCAAGCGTGTTGCCGAGGCTGCCAAGAAGGCGGGCGTAACAGAAGTAATTTTTGACCGTGGCGGGTTCCTGTTTCACGGACGTGTGAAGGCTCTGGCCGACGCAGCACGTGAAGGCGGATTGGAGTTTTAATATGGCTGATGAGAACACAACACCAGAAGGCGCGGCACAGCCGGGCACCACTGGCGAAGGCAATCAGCCGGAAGCAGCTGTAGCAGCCGAAGCCAAGACCGGCGCTCCAGAGCGTCAGTCGCGCGGTGGAAACCGTGGCGGTGCCGGTGGTCGTGACAACCGCGGTGGCGGTCGTGACAATCGTGGCGGTGGCCGTGACAGTCGTGGCGGACGCGGCGGACGTGGCAACAATGACGGCGGCGAAGAGCTGATCGAAAAGCTGGTTCACATCAACCGGGTTTCCAAGACGGTCAAGGGCGGCAAGCGCTTTGGTTTTGCTGCACTGGTTGTGGTTGGCGACGGCAAGGGCCGGGCAGGCTTCGGCAAGGGCAAGGCCCGGGAAGTGCCGGAAGCCATTACCAAGGCAACCGCTGCTGCAAAGAAATCGATGGTTCGCGTGCCGCTGCGTGAAGGTCGTACTCTTCACCATGACGGCACTGGCCAGTTTGGCGCCGGCAACGTGACCGTTCGCTCGGCACCTGCGGGTACCGGCATCATTGCCGGTGGTCCGATGCGTGCCGTGTTTGAAAGCCTTGGCGTTTCCGACGTTGTGACCAAGTCCAACGGCACTGCCAATCCCTACAACATGATCCGCGCAACCTTTGCAGCACTGGCAGATCAGTCGAGCCCGAAATCCGTGTCCCAGCGGCGCGGCAAGAAAGTCACCGACCTGCTTGCACGTGCCGGCGGTTCGGCCGCTGAAGTGGCAGCTGATGCCGCGGCAGTTACGGAGTAATTTTGATGGCCAAAGTGAAAATCAAGCAGATCGGTTCGCCGATCCGTCGTCCGGAATCCCAGCGCAAGACGCTGATCGGTCTCGGTCTCAACAAGATGCACCGTGTATCCGAACTGGAAGATACGGCGGAAGTGCGCGGCATGATCCGCAAAGTGCATCATCTGGTGGAAGTTGTTGAAGGGTAAGACCCGACACTTCCGTGCGAATAAAAGCGAAAGCGAGTACACGACATGAAACTGAACGAACTTAGAGACAATGATGGCGCGCGCAAGTCGCGCATGCGCGTAGGCCGGGGCATTGGCTCGGGCAAGGGCAAGACCGGCGGACGTGGCCAGAAGGGCCAGAAGTCCCGCTCCGGTGTATCGATCAACGGTTTTGAAGGCGGCCAGATGCCGCTCCACATGCGTCTGCCAAAGCGCGGTTTCAACAACCCGTTCGGCACCGACTATGCGGAAGTGAATCTGGGCATGATCCAGAAGTTCATCGACAGCAAGAGCCTCGACGCCAAGGGCACGATCGATCACGCAACCCTGAAAGCCGCCGGCCTGGCCCGCGGTGGCAAGGACGGCGTCCGGTTGCTCGCCAAGGGCGAATTGACTGCAAAGATCACGATCAGCGTTGCCGGTGCCTCCAAGGCCGCCGTTGCAGCGGTCGAGAAGGCCGGCGGCAAGGTTGAAATCCTGCCAGCGGGTGGCGAACGCCGTCCGAAGGGCGAGAAAAAGGCCGTTGCCTCCAAGCCAGCGCGCGAGAAAAAAGCCGCAAACAAGGCGAAAAAGAACGATTGATCTTCGAGAGGCGCTAGTTTTAGCGCCTCTTTTTCTGGCCC
>Ga0075467_10000747_pt1 | contig 26649 bp, 28 predicted proteins | sample DEB08_DNA_9_FD_75067 | JGI IMG/M metagenome (GOLD analysis project Ga0075467, IMG submission 75067) | Aqueous microbial communities from the Delaware River and Bay under freshwater to marine salinity gradient to study organic matter... | ecosystem: Environmental > Aquatic > Marine > Coastal ... | reverse complement strand
TGTGTAATCGGGCTAATTCGATTGCTATTACCTCCACATGTGGATAATGAAAAAGCTGCAGATTATTTGCGTACTCAAATTGGACAAAATAATAAGTTCGTCGAATGGGCCGCCGTTCGTCCAGATGGATTGATAAATGAGGAAAAAGTAACCGATTATGAAATACACGCATCACCAATTAGAAGCGCAATTTTTAATGCAGGTAAAACGAGTCGAATAAACGTCGGTCACTTTATGGCAAGTCTTATAAACGATAATGAACTTTGGAACGAGTGGAAGGGACAAATGCCCGTTATATACAATACATAAGCACTAAGTGAATAGAAGCTTATAAATTATAGCTAGTTCCTGTCCTCGTGAATTTTTCGATATTTTCATCCTGTTATATTGATAATTAGTCATTTGGCCTAAACAGGGTATGATGTATTAGCGTGTAGTTTTTAATAATTTACGTACTTTTATGATTATGAAGAATAAAACACTTCTTTCGATCATATTCACTGTGGCTTTTCTATTGCTGATACCACTAATTGCTATGCGCTTCACCGAGGAGGTACATTGGACCTTGTCTGATTTTATGGTCGCTGGGGCTCTTCTACTTGGTACTGGTCTGCTTTTAGATCTTATTTTAAGGAAAGTAAAAAGCATCAAATACAGAATTGCAATTTCGGTCACTCTTCTAATAGCATTGTTGCTTGTATGGGCTGAACTAGCCGTAGGTATCTTCGGCTCACCATTTAGCGGAAGCTAGATCATAAAATGATGAATGTCATATAATTATGTTTTTATTTGACCTACCTTCTTAGCTGTATTCAGAAGTATCTTCAAAATGAGCCCAGTTGTATATGACATCAAAAACGGACCTAAGGACGGAAGAAAAGTATTTAGGAAAATGGGTACTTGCTCCCGCACATTCTTCTATATTTTAAACAGAGAATTTGGCCACCTAAAAGAACGTGAAGAGCGTGCCTCCGATTCTCTAGCTGGAGGAATCTTGCAACAAGGTCATCAATGCGGAATGCTCTGGGGTGCATCTCTAGCAGTAGGTGCCGAAGCCTATAGACAATGTAAAAACCAAAATCAAGCTATTGCTGTCGCGGTTAACGCTACACAAAAACTAATGGAATCATTTACAGCAAGAGAGCATACTATTAACTGCAGAGATATTACGCATTGCGACTTTACCAGTACATGGAGTATGGCAAAGTATTTATTTTCCGGTAACTTCTTGCACTGCTTTAAACTTGCTGATGATTGGGCCCCGGAGGCAGTAAAAGCGGCTATTGATGGGTTAAATAATAAAGAAAATGTATCAACTATGAAGTGTCTATCCTGTGCTACGGAAGTAGTCAAAAAAATGGGAGGCAGTAAAGAGGAAATGATTATGGTTGCTGGTTTTGCCGGCGGGCTTGGTTTAAGAGGTGCAGCCTGTGGTGCATTGGGTGCTGCCGTTTGGATGAAATCACTAGAGTTTTGTCGAGAAGAAGTGAAGAAATCTGCAATGAAAAATCCTTATGCAAAAAAGACACTCGATACATTTTATCGCGCAACTAATTCAAAAATATTGTGTTCTGAAATCACTGAAAAGCATTTTCCGAACTTGAAAGATCATACAGATTTTATAAAAACTAAAGGCTGTGACAGCCTAATTGAAACACTCGCTAAAGCCTAATTAATAAGTTTCAATATAAAGTGAATGGATGGTTTTAATCGAATATTATAACTCCATTTATTCTTATCAAATTAGGATTGTTCGTAAGTCGACAAAGCTCACCCCTTTTTAATATATTTATGGTATCCAAAAACTCAATAAGCTATGGAGGAAGAGTTCGAAAAACTTTATCCAAATAAATGAATAACCATTAATACTGAAAAAATGAAATTAGGTGCATTTTCTATTAGTCTTAGCGTCAAAGACCTTGATGCTTCAAAACAATTTTACGGAAAATTAGGGTTTAGAGTATTAGCTGGTAGCATGGAGATGAATTATCTTATAATGAAGAATGAAAATTCCCTAATTGGATTGTTTCATGGAATGTTTGATAATAATATTTTAACTTTTAATCCCGGTTGGGACACAAACGGTGAGAATTTAGAAAACTTCGATGACATACGAGAAATACAAAGTCACTTGAAAAATGACGGAATTAATATAGGTGCCGAAATTGACCCAAAGACATCTGGCCCAGCAAATATGATGATCACCGATCCTGATGGGAACGTAATTTTAATCGACCAACATCGTTAAATATATGAACCTCAAAATAACATTTGGAGGCATTTACTTAACCATCTAGAATAATTTATAACAGAATACTATGAAATCTGAAAAGCAAAAAATGATCGCTGGTGAGTTATACAATGCTCTTGATAAAGAGGTAACTCAGGATCGTATTCAAGCTAGATTACTTTTAAAAGAGTTAAATGATTCTAGAGAAGATGAAGGGCCAAAGCGGCGTGAAATCCTTAAGAAACTAATACCAAATAAGGGAAAGAACGTATATATACAACCTCCCTTCTATTGTGATTATGGTTATAATATGATTGTTGGTAAGAACGTTTACTTCAACTTTAATTGTGTCGTTTTAGATGTAATGCTCGTTAAAATAGGTTCTAGAACGCTCATTGGACCGAACGTGCAATTATATACCGCGACGCATCCAATGAATGCGAAGGAGAGAGCTTCATTACTGGAATCTGCAAAACCTATCATCATTGGAGAAGATGTTTGGATTGGCGGAAGTACAGTGGTCTGCCCAGGAGTTACAATAGGTGACAGAACCGTCATCGGAGCTGGAAGTGTGGTTACAAAGGACTTACCAGCGGACGTATTTGCCGCAGGAAATCCTTGTAAGGTAATTCGGGAATTAGAACAGTAATTAATAAACCAGATCATCATCGAAAACAATACAACCGTTCTGATAAAAATGGCGAAGGCATTGAGGGAAATAGGGAACTTAAAATGTCTAGAAAAAGCCAAAGTGCTTGAGACTGATTTATCCCAAACTACAAGCCTCAATCTAAGAAATCTGAGGTTAAGTTCATCAGAAATCACTCCTATAATTACCGTTCTTGAGAAAGAAAAAAAATACAATTCTAACCTTATTACTTCTATAAGCTTTAGCTATAATCCGTTAATTGGTAATTTGGGAGTTATAGCTATTGTAAGAAGTCTACCCTATTCAATACGAGAAGTTGGTTTCGTAAACTGTGGAATTGGTGATAAATGGGGTGTCAAGGTATTACAGTGGATGAAGAAAGCTACTAACCTAGATATGATTTGTATGGAAGAGAATAATTTTTCCGAAGCTCTAAAACTGGAACTCCGAGATTTTAAAAAAAATAATCCAAACGTAATGGTTGTTTTTTAAACTCAATAAATTGTGCTTTTTTCATATATTTAAAATATCCTAATAAGTCTAATTTACAACGACTACTTACTGTCAATAAAGCCCTTAGCGATTCCTTATTAAAACTAGTAATTATGAATAAATCACTTTTAATACTTTTCCTATTAGTAGGTACATTTCTAACCGCTCAAAATGATGCTTGGAATATAAGTACAACTAACAATACTGACTACACAGGAATTGCTATCGCAAATGGTAGAATCGGCATGCTTACGTCTGCCAAGCCCTTAGAAATACAGCACGTTGTGTTGAACAATGTCTATGACGTTGATCCCAATTTAAAAGTGAGTCAGATTCTTCACGGTATGAATTTCGGAAACCTTGAAATGTATATTGACGGTGAAAGAATTACAGAAGAAAATATTAGTAATTGGCAGCAAACTATGAATATGAAAGGTGCAGCTTTCACTACTACATTTGATTTTAAAAGCAAAGCAAAGATATCCTGTACTGTATATGCGCTTCGTAATTTACAATTTACAGGCTATATAGACGTCAGCCTCCAGGCTTTAAAAGAAATTGACGTGAAAGTCAGAGGTAAAATACTAACTCCGAAAGAGTATCAAACTCCAAAAAACACCTTTCAGATATTAAAAGATGTTGAAACCACGATGCCAATCTTGCAATCGGTTGCCATGAGTCCCTTCAGTAAGCATCTTGTGAGTACTTCAGGTACTTTCATCTGGCATAAAATTAATTCATCCAGAGAGCACCAGCGTCCTGAATTAACCCACAACATTATTTCGGACTATGAAAATACACTATCATTCGATTATAAAATAACCGAAGGTGACAATCTAGATTTCGCTTGGACCGGCGCTCAATGCACAACCAAAGATTTTTCTGATCCAAAATCAGAATCCGAAAGAATGGTGATATTCAATTTGCTGAATTCTAAAGAAGTTTTATTAGCACGACATAAAGCACTATGGAATGAATTATGGCAAGGGGATATCATAATCGAGGGCGATTTAAAATCCCAACAAGATGTTCGTTTGGCACTTTATCATTTATACGCTTTTGGTCGTGGAGATTCTAATCTAAGTATTGCTCCTATGGGACTCTCACTCCAAACACCTTATAATGGACATATTTTTTGGGACACTGAACTTTGGATGTTTCCGCCCTTGCTAATATTCAATCAAGATATTGCTCGATCCTTAGTTAACTATCGTTCCGACCGTTTAGGTCCAGCGAAGCAAAAAGCTATTAATTATGGTTATAAAGGCGCTATGTTTCCGTGGGAAAGTGATGATACGGGAGAAGAGGCTACCCCTCCTTTCGCTCTTACAGGGCCGTTTGAACATCATATTACCGCCGATATCGGAATAGCATTTTGGAATTATTACCGCATTACACAAGACAAGAAATGGCTAACTGAAAAAGGGTATCCCTTAATGAAAGAAGTAGCCGATTTTTGGGTCAGCAGGGTTACTGCAAATAATAATGGTAGTTACTCCATTAATAATGTCGTTGGCGCGAATGAATTTGCCCCAAATGTTAATGACAATGCTTTTACAAATGGAGCAGCTATAACTGCCTTGGAATTTGCTGTTAAAGCTGCGATAGAAATTGGAATTACACCAAATCCTGAATGGAAATTAGTGTCAGAAAAAATAAACATTCTAAAGTTAAAAGACGGTACAACTAGAGAACACGCAGATTATAATGGAGAAATAATTAAGCAAGCGGATGTAAATTTACTTTCATTTCCTTTGAATATTATAAATGACAAAGAAAGCATCCTAAAGGATTTAAAATACTATGAACCAAAACTGTCAAAGGATGGGCCGGCTATGGGTAAATCCATTTTTTCAGTATTGTATGCAAGACAAGGCGATGCAACTAATGCCTACCGCCTATTTAAAGAAAGCTATGTTCCTAATCAGCAGGCTCCATTTGGCGCGCTATCAGAAGTCGCAACATCTAATTTTTCATATTTCGCGACAGGTGCAGGCGGAATGCTACAAAGTGTATTGTTCGGTTTCGGTGGCCTGGAATTCACAGATGAAGGAATTATTCAAAAAAATCCAGTGCTTCCTAAAAAATGGAAATCCTTAACCATTAAGGGGGTTGGAAAGGACAAGAAAACCTACCGAGTTGATCAATGATATAAACATGATCGTAAAGAAAAATGTTGAAATTGATAAAATAATTCTGAATGGAAAATAACTATAGCTTGAATCAATATTAAATAATTGATAAGTCTCAGAAATTACCGGAAAATAAAGTCGTTGCAAATATATTAATCGTAATATTGCAATGAACTAATAAAGAAACAATATGGGATTAGTTAAAACTGAAATCTTCACCAATCTACAAAACGAAATTGCACTATTCGCGAAGGCTTTTGGACACCCTGCCAGGGTTGCTATTTTACAACATCTGTTTAAAACAGACAGCTGTGTTTGCGGAGAATTGGTTAATGAAATCGGGCTTGCACAACCTACAATTTCTCAGCACCTTAAGGAGTTAAAACAATTAGGGCTAATTAAAGGGAATGTAGAAGGGACAAGCGTTTGCTACTGTATTGAGTCTAAGAATTGGACTAATATGAAAACAGTTATGTTTCAGTTTTTGGACCAAGATATTTCAGAAGTAGATTGTTGCTAACAGTATTTAATTATAATTTCCCATTAACCAACTCCCCTATCGATTAGAACTATGTTATTCAATAAAATAGAAAATACAATCAAATTATTAAATACTAAAGGTATTTCAGAAGAGCGCAAAGAAACGCTTCAGCCATTGATAGATTTTATCAAAATCAAAGTGAAGGACCATCAAGAAATTCGACTAAATTTTATTTGCACACATAATTCTCGTAGGAGTCATTTATCGCAAGTTTGGGCGCAAGTCATGGCATTTCACTTTAATATTAAAAATGTGTTTTGCTATTCGGGCGGAACGGAAGCTACGGCTCTTTTTCCAATAGTTGCCAAAACTTTGGAAAAAACAGGCTTTGAAATTGATCCAATCTCAGAAAATAAAAACCCAATTTATAGTATTAAATATGCTGAAAACGAACATTCTATAATCGGATTTTCGAAGAAATTTGATGACAACTTTAATCCTAAGTCGGAGTTTGCAGCTATTCTGACTTGTTCTCAAGCTGATGAATCTTGCCCTTATATTGCAGGAGCAGAAAAACGAATTCCAATAACGTTTGAAGATCCTAAAGTATTTGACAATACCCCACAACAAGCTCAAAAATATCAAGAAAGAAGTCTGCAAATTGCAACCGAACTAAATTACGTTTTCTCCCAAATCAATTCATAAAAAATGGCATCTAATAAAAAATTAAGTTTTCTCGACAGTTATCTCACCCTTTGGATTTTTATAGCAATGGCCTTAGGCGTGGGGATTGGATATTTTATTCCATCATTTCCAGATATCATTGATTCATTAAGCAGCGGAACCACAAATATTCCTATTGCCATCGGATTAATTGTAATGATGTATCCACCATTGGCGAAAGTAAATTATTCCCTTTTACCTAAAGTATTTCGAAATACAAAAATCCTTTCGATCTCATTAATTCTGAATTGGATTGTTGGACCAGTGCTAATGTTTATCCTCGCGATCACATTTTTAAGAGATTATCCGGAGTATATGGTCGGGCTTATCTTGATTGGCTTAGCGCGTTGCATTGCCATGGTACTTGTTTGGAATGACCTTGCCGAAGGTAGCAGTGAATACGGCGCGGGTTTAGTAGCCCTGAACAGCATTTTTCAAGTTTTTGCTTACAGTTTTTACGCGTGGCTTTTTATAACCGTGTTACCTCCTTATTTCGGCTTTGAAGGTGCAATCGTGGATATTTCCGTAGCAACCATTGCCGAAAGCGTCGCTATCTATTTGGGAATTCCGTTTGTATTGGGAATTTTAAGTAGACTAATTTTAGTAAAACTCAAAGGCGAAGATTGGTATACAAACAAATTTATTCCAACGATCTCACCATTAACATTGGTAGCGCTTCTTTTCACGATCGTAGTTATGTTCTCATTAAAGGGAGAGTTGATTGTTGAAATCCCAATGGACGTATTAATTATTGCTGTTCCACTGCTTATCTATTTCAGTTTAATGTTCATCATAGGTTTTTTCTTTACCAAAGCTATGGGAGCCGACTATGATAAAACAGCTGCAGTAGCGTTCACGGCTGCCGGAAATAACTTTGAATTAGCGATAGCAGTCGCTATTGCAGTTTTTGGTTTAAACTCGGGGCAGGCCTTTGCAGGCGTTATTGGTCCATTAGTGGAAGTTCCCGCACTTATATTATTAGTACGAGTATCATTTTGGTTGCGGAAAAAGTACTTCGGAAAAGTCAGCACTGAAAGCTAAACAGAGTGGGTAAAAATAAGATTGTAATACATATTTAGAATATTTATCATAAGCACAAGTTATATAGACTTGCGCTTTTTTATTTCCTTTAACGACGCAAAACATTTATTCGACTTAAGGAAACTATGTTCTACCGAAAAAGAACTATTGAAGTCATTAAAATTAATTAAACTTGTTCTTTCATGTAGGTAAAAATTCGTTAGTTGGTTAGTTGGTTAGTTGGTTAATGATATAAGAAACATCATCTGTAATTAGGTGATGTTTTTTTTTGTGATAAAATCAAAAATGCAAGAAAATGAAGTTTGAGTTTTACTCAGCTCGAGCAGGGTTTATAAAACACTATGTGTAGATTTGATTTCTATTTGTTTAAAAGAGCATACAATATCATTGCACGTTTCAACGATTTAGCAATTATTGTACTTAACACATTGCTATCAGCAAGCTACATAATTCAAAGACTTCGAAGAGCTCTAAGGTCATATATTTATTGGAACATACCTTTGAAACTATAGAAACTAATATGCAGTCAAAATAAGTGTATTATAACAAAAACACTACTTTTGAGTTTCAACTATGACAATATTCTTTCTATAATTGACACAAAAAAATGCAAGTAGTACACCTATACCATCTTAAAAAAGGATGTTCTTAAGTACGTATCTTTATTAACAGATAAAATCATTAAAATGACATTAGTTAACAATCACATCAATTATATAGAGTTTAAGGCGAAAGACCTTGATAAAATAAAAGTATTTTACACGGCAGCCTTCGATTGGACTTTTACAGACTATGGCCCAACCTATGCCGCTTTTTCTGAAAGTGGAATTCAGGGAGGATTCGAAAAAACTGAAACTGATATCGCAAATGGCGCATTAGTAGTCTTATATCATAAGAATTTAAACTTCATTAAGAATAAAATCATAGAAGCCGGAGGTGAAATTTCAAAAGATATTTTTTCATTCCCGGGAGGTCACAGATTTCATTTTCTTGATCCTTCTCAAAACGAATTAGCCGTTTGGTCTGACTCATAATATACTTAAATTAATGAACAATAAACTAACCTTTATTATTGGAATAGTTGGAGTTGGTCTATTTGCATTTTGTTCTGTCGTCGGTGGATTTTTAATTGAAGACTACAGTATAATAAGTCAATATATAAGCGAATCTTACGCAATTGACACAGAATATGGTTTGATCCTAAGAGGCTATGGATATATCCCAAGTGGAATTCTCATTTCTATTTTTTGTTTTCGTTCCTCAAAAATATTTGCGTCCTCTAAAGTCGCAAAATTCGGATTTTATGGCCTAGGGTACTTTTATGGTATCGCAACAATTATTGTGGCGATATTTCCTTGTGATAGCGGATGCAACCCCGAATTTATTAATCCTAGTATTTCTCAAATAATACATAATGCAGTTGGGGCTTTGACCTATATTTTCACACCGCTAAGTATTCTTTTTATCGGTACTGGTTTAATGCGAGACGTAACATCCAAGAGTTTATCAAAGCAAGGGTTTTTATATGGTTTACTCAGTATGTTGTTTGTTTTTTTATTGTTTTCTGATGCAACATCCGAATTTAAAGGTATCTATCAGCGAATTATTGAGACATTTTTCATTTTATGGATAGTCTCGTGTGCTATAGCAGTAAAGAATAAAACGCGCTTAATTCGCCCGTTATAATTAATAGCCAACTAGAGTTTATGGAAAACTCTACGATTCTAGCTATCTTGTTTTATAAATTTATCTTAAAGATGAACAATAGTTTTCTATAATAAAAAAAACATGTAAATTTGTCGAGCAGAAAAATACAATGAACAAAAATAAATTACATCATCATCATTCGCATATTGTCACTCAGACGAGGTGGAAATGATTTATGTAATTTAATCAAAATATTCCTAAAACCCGTTTGAGTAAATCAAGCGGGTTTTGTGTTTCTATTCTTCTCCCCTTTTTTTACTCAAGCATAAAAAATCACAAAATGAGTAAACTAAAAATTGCAATTCAAAAAAGTGGAAGGCTTAATGAAGATTCTATTAAACTTTTAAAAAGTTGTGGTATTCAAATTGAAAACGGAAAAGATCAACTTAAAGTAGCAGTATCTAACTTCCCAATAGAACTTTTGTATTTACGAAATTCGGACATTCCACAGTATTTGGAAGACGGAGTCGTAGACGTTGCTATTGTTGGCGAAAACCTCTTGATTGAAAAAGAAAAAAAGATTGAAGTTATTGAAAAACTAGGTTTTTCAAAATGCAGAGTTTCTTTAGCTGTACCAAAAAATGTAGCGGATGAATCTTTGCAATACTTTGAAGGCAAAAAGATCGCTACTTCCTATCCAAATACAGTCCAATCATTTTTAAATAAAAACTGTATAAATGCCGAATTACACGTTATTTCTGGCTCGGTTGAAATAGCACCGAGCATAGGATTAGCGGATGGTATTTGTGATATCGTGAGTTCTGGGAGCACCTTATTTAAAAATGGCTTAAAAGAGACCCAAGTCATTTTAAAATCTGAAGCAGTACTTGCAAAGGGTAAAAACTTATCTATAGAAAAAGAAGAAATTCTTTCTCGTCTTTTATTTAGAATCCAGGCAGTGCTAAGAGCAAAAAACACAAAGTACATATTAATGAATGTACCGAATGAAAAGATCGAAGAAGTGAGCGCTATCCTACCCGTTTTAAAAAGTCCGACAATCCTGCCTTTAGCAGAAAGTGGCTGGAGCTCCTTGCACAGTGTAATTAAAGAAAATGAATTTTGGGAGGTGATTGATGCCCTTAAAAATGCAGGTGCAGAAGGCATTCTCGTTATTCCAATTGATAAAATGGTGATATGATGAAGGTAATAAAATATCCAAATAAAGCCAATTGGCCAGTACTATTAAAGCGACCGGAATTCGAACGCAATCAGTTTACCAAGGTTGTTTCAGACATTCTAGCTGAAGTAAAAGAAAACGGAGATGACGCACTTTACAATTTTGCAGAAAAGTTTGATGGTGTACAATTAGATTCTTTAATAGTAACACAGCAAGAAGTTGAAGTTGCTAATTCACAAGTTTCAGAAGAATTAAGCAATGCAATAAAACTTGCGAAGGCAAACATTGAAAAATTTCACGAGGCTCAAAATAGTACTGAACGAGTAATTGAGACCTCAAAAGGCGTGAATTGCTGGCGAAAAAGTGTTGCGATAGAGAAAGTTGGACTTTATATCCCAGGAGGTTCTGCTCCCCTATTTTCAACTATATTAATGTTAGCTATTCCGGCTAAAATAGCAGGTTGTTCTGAAATCATCTTATGTACGCCACCTAATAGTGAAGGAACTATTGATCCGGCAATTTTATACACCGCAAGTCTCGTTGGGGTTTCGAAAATATATAAAGTCGGTGGGGCTCAAGCCATAGCAGCCATGGCTTTTGGCACAGAATCTATTCCACAGGTTTATAAGATCTTCGGACCTGGAAATCAATACGTAACCAAGGCAAAAGAACTGATACAACAAGAAGGTGTCGCAATCGATATGCCTGCAGGCCCGAGTGAAGTTTTAATTATTGCAGATACTACTTGTAATTATTCGTTCGTAGCGGCCGATTTATTGTCACAAGCAGAACACGGAGCAGATAGTCAGGTGATTTTAGTAACGGATGATGAAAATGTGATTGCTGAAGTAAACATTCAATTGGAACTACAGCTGGCCCAATTACCAAGAGTTGAAATTGCGACAAAGGCATTAGAGAATAGTCGATCTATTCTTCTGAAAGGTATGGAGGAATGTATCGCATTTAGTAATGAATATGCGCCAGAACACTTAATAATAGCTTCAGAAGCAGCCGATAACTTTATAGAAAAAATTGTAAATGCAGGTTCAGTATTCTTAGGGAATTACAGCTGTGAAAGTGCTGGAGATTACGCAAGCGGTACAAATCACACCCTGCCCACCAATGGCTATGCTAGAAATTATAGTGGTGTTTCTTTAGATAGTTTCGTTAAAAAGATCACCTTTCAGAAACTAGAAAAAGAAGGAATCAAGAATATTGGACCAGCCATTGAAACTATGGCGGAAGCAGAAGAATTATTTGCACACAAAAATGCGGTCACACTTAGATTAAAAGAGATTCGAAATGTTTAATATAGATAAAATAACAAGGAAGAACATTCAGCAAATGAAGGCCTATAGCTCAGCTCGAAACGAGTATAAGGGCAAAGCCGATATTTGGCTCGACGCTAATGAAAACCCTCACAAAACAGATTTAAATCGATATCCGGACCCCTTACAGCTGCGTTTAAAGCAAGAGATTTCAAAACTGAGGAAGATAGAAGTCAACAACATTTTCGTTGGAAATGGAAGTGATGAAGCCATTGACTTATTATTTCGAGCATTTTGCGAACCAGGTTTTAGTAAAGCCTATATCTTTCCTCCAACCTATGGCATGTATGAAGTTTCTGCTGAAATCAATAACATTGAAGTTGAGGAAATACCGCTCACTGAAAATTTTAAATTACCGTCTTCAGAAAAAATAAAAGCGCAATTAACAACAACAGGCTTGCTGTTTATATGTTCCCCAAACAACCCCACCGGGAACTCTACCGATAGGCAGCAGATAAGAGAAATAGCCAATTCATTTAATGGTTTGATCGTGGTTGATGAGGCCTACATAGATTTTTCAGAAAACGAAAGTGCGATTTCATTAATCGATGAAATTCCCAATTTGGTTGTATTACAGACATTCAGTAAAGCATATGGACTAGCAGGTGCGAGAGTAGGAATGGCTTTTGCCAACCCTACTATTATTTCAGTTTTAAATAAAATAAAGCCTCCGTATAACATAAACACCTTAAGTATGAGGGCGGCTCTTGATGTTTTGTCAAATAATGAAACCATCGCTACTCAAATAAACGAGATTAAGGAAGAACGCAACCAGTTAGTACTTGAGCTTTTAAAATTAAAATTTGTTGAACGTATTTTCCCTTCAGATGCGAATTTTTTACTCATTCAATTTTCAAATTCAAGCAAGGTGTTTAAGGCCTTGTTGAAAGCGGGCGTCGTTGTTAGAAATCGAACAACTGAAGTCGAAAATTGTCTTCGAATTACTATCGGATTGAAAATAGAAAACAAGAAATTAATCAAAATATTAAAAGAACTACAAGGATGAAAAAAGTATTATTTATAGATAGAGACGGCACCTTGGTGATTGAACCGCCCATTGATTATCAATTGGATAGTTTAGAAAAATTAGAATTTTATCCAGGGGTATTTCAGGGCCTTTCAAAAATCGTAAAAGAGTTAGATTATGAATTGGTCATGGTCACCAATCAAGATGGACTAGGAACCGATTCTTTTCCTGAAGATACTTTTTGGCCTGCTCAGAATAAAATCATTCAAGCTTTCGAAAATGAAGGAATATTCTTTTCAGAAATACTGATTGACAAGTCATTTCCAGAAGACAATGCCCCTACGAGAAAACCAAGAACAGGTCTATTGCAGAAGTATATTCATGGGAATTATGATTTAGAAAATTCTTATGTAATTGGCGATAGACCTACTGATATAGGCTTGGCTCAAAATTTAAAATGTAAGAGTGTTTTTATTGGAGAGAGAAACGAAGATGCTACAATTGCAACAACTAGTTGGAATGAGATCTATCAATATCTAAAATCAGAACCTCGAATTGGTACAGTAACTAGAGTGACTAAAGAGACTAACATTTTAGTGGAGGTAAATCTCGATGGAAACGGCAAGAACGAACTTTCAACGGGATTAGGGTTCTTTGATCATATGTTGGAGCAAATTAGCAAACATGGAAATCTAGACCTCACAGTAAAAGTAAAAGGGGATTTAGAAATAGACGAACACCACACTATTGAGGACGTTGCCATCACCCTAGGGGAAGCATTTACAAAAGCCTTAGGTTCCAAAAAAGCGATAGAACGTTATGGTTTCCTTTTGCCAATGGACGATTGTTTAGCACAAGTAGGAATTGATTTTGGAGGAAGACCTTGGTTAGTTTGGGACGCCGATTTTAAACGTGAAAAGATAGGCGAAATGCCAACTGAGATGTTTATGCACTTTTTTAAATCATTTAGCGATGCCGCAAAATGCAACTTAAACATCAAAGCCGAAGGAGATAATGAACATCACAAAATAGAAGCAATTTTTAAAGCATTTGCCAAAGCAATTAAAATGGCCGTAAGCAAGACAGATAATTTTTCAATACCAAGTACAAAAGGTACCATATGATAGCTATAATAGATTATAATGCTGGAAATATTAGCTCGGTTCAAAATGCGTTGAATCGATTAGGATATGCTTCTATTATCACGAGAGATAAAGGTGAGATATTAAATGCTGAAAAAGTAATTCTACCAGGAGTTGGAGAAGCTAGTTCGGCGATGACTCATTTGAAGAAATATGGCTTAGATGAATTTATTAAAGAACTGAAGCAACCCTTCTTGGGTATTTGTTTAGGGATGCAATTGATGTGCAAGCACAGTGAAGAAGGGGATATCGATTGCTTAGGAGTATTTTATTGTGATGTGAAATTATTTCCGCCTCAAGAGAAAGTACCTCATATGGGCTGGAACGATTTAAAAGCGCTAAAAGGGGATTTGTTTAAAAATATAAAACCGCACGACGATGTATATTTTGTTCATAGTTACTACGCGGAGCTATGTGATGATACATCTGCAGAATGCGATTATATACTCCCATTTAGTGCAGCTTTACAAAAAAACAACTTTTACGCGACCCAGTTTCACCCCGAAAAATCGGCTGACGTTGGAGAACAATTACTTAAAAACTTCCTAGAATTATGAGAATTATACCGGCAATAGATATCATAGATGGAAAGTGTGTTAGACTTTCCAAAGGTGATTATAGCACCAAGAAAATATACAATGAGAATCCGTTAGAAGTAGCAAAGGAATTTGAAGCGAATGGTATTCAATATTTGCATGTCGTAGATTTAGACGGAGCAAAATCGAAGCAAATTGTGAATCATAACCTATTGGAATTAATCGCTACACATACAAATTTGAAGATTGATTTTGGAGGAGGACTGAAGTCTAATAAAGATATTGAAATTGCCTTCGAATGTGGCGCGAGTCAAATTACCGGCGGAAGCATTGCCGTAAATAACCCGGCAATTTTCAACGAGTGGATCACTAAATATGGAACAGAGAAGATCATTTTAGGCGCAGATTGTCACAACCGAAAAATTGCAACAAACGGTTGGTTAAAAGAGTCGGAACTAGACGTATTAGATTTTATCAAATCATATGAATTAAAAGGAATTCAATATGTTATTTGTACAGATATTTCAAAAGATGGAATGTTAGAAGGTGCTTCAAATGAGCTATATAAAGAAATTATTAAAAAATCGGGAGTGAAATTAATTGCTAGCGGCGGAGTTTCAAACATTGAAGATCTTATCCAATTGAAAGAAATGGGCTGCGAAGGCGCCATACTTGGAAAAGCTATTTATGAAGGAAATATTCCATTAAAAGAATTACAGACACTATGCTAAAAAGAAGAATAATACCGTGTTTGGATATTCAGGATGGAAGAACCGTAAAAGGAATCAATTTTGTTGATATTCAAGACGCTGGAGATCCCATTGAATTAGCCAAAAGTTATGTAAAACAAGGTGCAGATGAACTTGTTTTTTTAGATATTACAGCAACGATAGAGAATCGAGCAACTTTAATTGAACTTGTAAGAGACATCGGAAAAGTGATTAACATTCCGTTTACTGTGGGTGGCGGAATTAATTCACTCGAAGATGCTGCAAGACTTATAACGGCTGGTGCCGATAAAATTAGCATCAATTCTTCTGCAGTAAAAAATCCAAATTTAATAAAGGAAATAGTCGATAAATTTGGGTCTCAATGTGTTGTCGTTGCCATTGACACTAAATTCATAGATAATGAATGGATAGTTTTTGTACATGGAGGGAGAACAATCACAAAATTAAAAGCACTTGATTGGGTAAAACAAGTTGAAGCCCTCGGAGCAGGTGAAATACTGCTTACATCGATGAATAATGATGGAACAAAGAATGGGTTTGCCATAGATATCACAAACCAAGTGAGTGAATCGATACGTATCCCGGTAATTGCTTCTGGAGGGGCAGGTTCTAAAGAACACTTTTCAGATTTATTCAAAACAAATATTAGTGCAGGTTTGGCAGCGAGTATTTTCCATTATGGAGAAATCCCAATACCAGAACTAAAAGAGTACCTAATCAATCAGAACATATCAATTAGAAAATAATATTATGATACTAGATTTTAATAAAGGAGAAGGGCTTGTTCCTGTGATCATTCAACATGAAAATACACTACAGGTATTGATGTTGGGATATATGAATGAAGAAGCATTTCAGAAAACCAAAGAAGAGAATAGAGTTACGTTTTATAGCCGGAGTAAAAATAGACTTTGGACAAAAGGGGAAGAGTCAGGTAACTTTCTAGATGTAAAGGATATTCAAATTGATTGTGATAATGATACGATACTCATAAAGGCAATTCCTAATGGCCCGACCTGTCATACTGGCTCTACCAGCTGCTTTAAAGAGGAGACACCGAAAGGTTTTTTATATGAATTGGAGCAAACAATTAGTCAAAGAATAGATGATAATGATGAAGATTCTTATACTAATCAATTGTTCAGAAAAGGCATCAATAAAGTAGCTCAGAAAGTCGGTGAAGAAGCTGTTGAATTGGTTATAGAAGCCAAAGACGATAATGCTGAATTATTCAAAAATGAAGCTGCTGATTTATTATACCATTATTTATTACTCTTAAAAGCCAAGGGATTCAGAATTGAGGAAGTAGAAGCTATTCTGAAAAAAAGAAAGAAATAAAAAATGACTTCTCGATACTAAATTCAAATATACTAACGTAAACTGAATTTCACTCGAAGTGAGTGTGATGGGTGAAAAATATGAAGAAAGAGAAAACTAAAATAGTTTATTCGTTTATTCATTGATGCGTATAATCGTAGTTTTAAAACAACATTTTCAACTAGTTTTTTACAGGATACTAATCGGGAGTTACTTGGAAACCAGTACCCAGAATTTAAAAAATCAATCATGTATATTAAACTTTCCTCCTTTTTCATTAAATTGGTTGACAAATCATCACACAATTAATTTCAAATATCATTAATTGTCTTAAAATGTAAGAGCTATGAGTCCCATTTTTAAAAATATTTCGGCGGTCGTTCTAGGCTGGATAGGCGGCAGTTTTATCAATATGGGCCTTGTTCGAACTGGCCATAGTTTTTTTCCTATATCGGGTGTTGACCCCAATGATATGAATGCGCTGGCTGAGGTCATGCCAACGTTGGGGTATGAATATTTTATTTTCCCTTTTCTAGCGCATGCGTTAGGAACGTTTGTTGGTGCCATAATAGCAAGTATGATCGCAGCAAACAACAAAATGAAATTTGCTCTATCGATTGGTGGGTTGTTTATGCTAGGAGGTATCATTGTTAACTATATGCTACCAGGTCCAACTTGGTTTGCATTCGCGGATATAGTTCTAGCGTATATTCCCATGGCCTGGCTTGGCGGGAAAATTGGAACTCGATTGGCACAGAGAAAACCGACCAATTAGTTATATAAGCAGGAAACATTTACTTCGTTTCATTATCTTTCGAGATTTAATTGAAATTCACAATTCAAAACATAACGCATGCACATTAAAAAGACCTACAGTATTAAGGAAATGGTTTGGTGGACTCGCTTTGAGACACTGTTTTTTATACTATTAATTACGGTTTTAGTTTCGGCTTACTACTTTTTTGAATTGTATTGGATAAAAATTCCATGGACACCCTTAGCCCTTATAGGCACGGCAGTCGCCTTTGTTATAGGCTTTCAAAATAACGCCGCATATGGCAGGATATGGGAGGCTAGAAAAATCTGGGGAGGAATAGTGAATGCTTCAAGAACATTTGGAACCTATGTACAAGATATGGTCTCTAATGAGCACACTAAAACACAGGTTTCTGAAGAACAGTTAAAACAAGAAATCAAAACAATTACATATCGTCATATTGCTTGGATGAATGCGTTAAGGCATAGTATGCGAACACCTACTCCTTGGGAAACGACTGTAAATCACCGAACAAACCAAGAGTGGAATATTCGTCCTCCAGAGTTAGATTCTAGCCTTGAAGAGGATTTAAAACCATATATCTCTGAAAGTGATTTCGAATACACCATAACCAAAAACAACAAACAAACGGCTTTATTATACTTACAATCTCATCATTTGAGAAAACTGAAAGATCAAGGTATTATATGGGAGTTTTCATTTTTGGAACTAGAAGCAATTATTAAAGAGCTCTATTCCCACCAAGGAAAGTCTGAAAGAATCAAGAATTTTCCATACCCAAGACAATTTGCAACATTAAACCATTACTTCATGTGGGTTTTTGTACTTCTCTTGCCTTTAGCCCTTGTCCCGCAATTTGCAGAAATTGGCAACGACATGATTGCTAAAAACCCATTCATTGGCAAATTGTTTGTATGGTTTACCATCCCCTTTTATGTCATTGTCGCATGGATATTTCATACGATGGAACGAATTGGAAGGACTGGTGAAAACCCCTTTGAAGGAACGTCTAATGATGTCCCTATCTCTACAATTTCAAGAGGTATTGAAATTGATTTAAGACAAAACCTTGGAGAACCCCTAGAGGAAATCCCTGAACAGTTTCCGGTAAAACACCATACCCAGTTTTAGAGGTTAACTGGTAAACCTTCATCGGAAGGGTTAATGATTATAGGATGTTCCTTTCCAAACATTAAATTTCTGTTAATTTACCTTAAAATATTTTATTTTAAAATAGTGTGAACTACTTTCGCGCCTTATTCCAAGCTCAAAAAAGATTGAATTATTATGAAAAAAACCAGTATTGTTTATTACGTCATTTTATCCTTATTCATTTCCTCAATTACCATTGCTCAACCAGCAATGCAAGAGCCTTCGGAAACTGAGTATATTTCAAACCGAACTGTTAATTTAATGGAGAACCAGAATGATTATACGGGATCGCCATACTATAATGAAGATTTCTTAAAAGGAAGTGTCCTATCTAAAGAAAATACAATTGCCTCAAATCAAATGTTACGGTACAATGTGAGTAAAGAAGAATTCGAAATTAGGGATACTAGGGATCAAGAAAGTAAAATCGTAAAAACTATTCTTAGGAATAAAAATATTACAATACAAATTGGAGACGAGTCGTTTGAATATATCTCAGATCAAAATAATAAACTTAGAGGATACTTTATCCCACTGGTTAATGGAGATAAAATTTCTTTATACAAGAAAATAACGAAAGAGTATATACCGTCTCAAAAAGCAGCAAGTTCTATGGCTTCGAATATCGCAGCAATGTATAAGGAAAAGGAAATTCTTTATTTGCGAGATGATAATGGTATGTACACAAAACTTCCTTCATCTAAGAAAGGTAATTTAAATGCCTTTGGAGATATGAAGAAAAAAGTGAAAGAGTATGCTAAACAAAACAAATTGAATCTGAAAAGAGAAAGAGATTTGATAAAAGTGGTGACATATACCAACTCCCTATAATAGATCTATTCATAAAAAAAGTGCTTGATATATTTAATCAAGCACTTTTTTTATGAACTATAGCCAAATAATTACGCTGAGAATACAATATCAATAGTTTGTTTAAACATCGATAATTTGTGGTGTTCCCTGCTTCTGATCCTTCCAAACAAAAGTATAAAGCCACATTAGTGTGAAGGTGGGAATAAAGTCGGTAACAGGAAGAATTTCCTCAATAAAAACAATGACAGAAGCAATTTTACCTTCTTTACCATTGTACATTTCCCTCATTTTCTTTGCGGCAAAAGGCGCCCATAAAATATCAAGTACTGGGCCAACAAAAGGAATAGCCATAGAGAACATTCCTATTGCGTCGTAAGCAATACCATTTCGGAGTAATTTAAATTTTGAATTTTCCATTGAATACTATCTTAAATATACATTGTATAACGCAAGAAATATACCAAAATTATTTGCTGCCAAACTAGCATTTAGAACCTAGGACAAATCTGAAGTTATTAACTTAAGAAATTCATTACGCGTTTCAATTTTTTCAAATTGACCTCGAAACCCCGAAGTAGTCGTTACACTATTTTGTTTTTGGATACCACGCATCATCATGCACATATGCGAAGCCTCTATCACTACAGCTACTCCTTCTGGTTTCAATGTGTCATTAATACATTCTAAAATATCATGAGTAAGTCGCTCCTGCACTTGCAGTCTCCGTGCAAAGACATCAACGACTCTTGGAATTTTACTAAGACCAACAATATGACCATTGGGAATATATGCAATATGTGCTTTACCAAAGAAAGGTAAGATATGATGTTCGCAAAGAGAATATAGTTCTATGTCCTTAATGACAACCATATCATTATATGATTCGGCAAACATGGCGCTTCTTAGAATCTCTGCAGGATCCTGACTAGAACCGGAAGTTAAGAACTGCATTGCTTTTGCAGCCCGTTCAGGAGTTTTTACAATACCTTCTCGATTTACATCCTCGCCTACTCCTTTCAGTATTTCTGAATAATTCTGCTTTAAATCATCTGTAACCTCTTGGTTATACTCTTCGAAGAATCTATATGAACCCATTAAATTTGTCTTATTTTTAGTTATGCTTAATAAAAACTCCGTGTCAAAATTATTAAATGCCTTTTAACTTTTATTTAATAAATCTCAAACCTGAGAATACTAGTTTTGTTAGGAATTTCATTCAATATAGTCAATCTCGGTAATATGCTAAGAACTTTTTTAGTATTCATTTTTTTTCTGAACTACTTCGTGGTATTATCGCAGGAAAAAAAGAGTATTGAAGCTACGAAAATTGTAAACCCTCCAAAAATTGATGGCGTCTTAAACGATGCTGTTTGGAAACAATTACCGTTTGCTGAAGATTTCTTTATGTATGAACCAGGCAATGAAGGCGCTATTCCTGAAGGCTATGAAACTAAGGTAAAAATAGCATACGATGATAGAGCGGTGTATGTGGCTGCATATATGTCCGATCCCGACCCTTCTAACATATTCAGTCAGTTCTCGCAAAGAGATGAAGTTTTTGTTCAAGCAGACCATTTTTCAATCGCCTTAAACACCTATAATGACGGAATAAATGAAAGTCATTTCTTTGTTACAAGTGCCGGAACAATTGGGGATGCTATAGCAACTCAAAATAATTTTGATTTTAGCCATAACGTCGTTTTTGAATGTAAAATATCAAAAGATTTAAAAGGTTGGTATGCAGAATTTAAAATTCCGTATAACGCTTTACGATTTCCGGAAATAGATGAACAAAATTGGGCCGTAAATTTTTACCGTAAAATAATTAGTGCAAATCAAACACATACCTGGAATTTCATTGATAAAACCAAGGGAAATGAATCTCAATATAGCGGACTAGTCACAGGGGTGAGAAATATTAATCCACCAGTGCGTTTAACCCTCTTCCCTTTTGTTCAAGGTGCAGTCACCAATTTTGATGGGCAAACAGAAACCGAATTTAGTGCTGGGATGGATTTAAAATATGGCCTGAGCGATAGCTTTACCCTTGACGCAACCTTAATTCCTGACTTTGGACAAACTGCCTTTGATGAAGTGAGGCTAAATTTAGGTCCCTTCGAGCAAATTTTTGATGAAAATAGGCCCTTCTTTACGGAAGGGGTAGATCTTTTTCGAAAGGGTAGAATTTTCTTTTCGCGCAGAGTCGGTGGCGCACCATCTGGAGACGTTGGAGATGTGGAGACGAACGAAGAAATTATAGAAAACCCTGAAAGAGTAAATCTATTAAACGCGATAAAAATATCTGGAAGGACAAAAGCAGGACTGGGCGTTGGTTTTTTCAATGCAATAACTGAAAAAACGTATGCTACCATTGAAGACACAATTACGAAGAACAGAAGAAAAGTTCTTGTAGAGCCCTTAGCCAACTATAATATTTTAGTTCTTGATCAACAATTTAATGGTAATTCGTCAATCTCAATTATCAATACTAACGTAGCCCGTGAAAATGAGTTCAGGGATGCAAACACTTCTGCTTTTGTATTCGATCTTGCCGATAAAGAAAATAGGTTTCGTACTTCCGGACGGGCTATTATGAGTAACGTAAGTGATGTCGATGGAAATACAAGCGGATTTAGATCTGAGCTAGATATTTTCAGAATAAAAGGAAATTTCAGGTATCGATTCGGACACGATTTAGCCAATGAAACCTACGATATTAACGATTTTGGGATAAGTAATCAGAATAACTACAATAATTTTACGGTGGGAACATCGTACCAAATTTTTGAACCCACTAAGACATTTAACACCTATCGGATTGAACTTACTGCTCGGCACCGACGACTTTACAAACCCAGTGTACAGACTAGAAACCAAATAAATTTAGAAGCCTTTTTTGTTTTGCCAACTCGATTTGCTTTTGGCGGAAATTTTGGATATAACTCCAAAGATGATAATTATTTTGAACCCAGAGTTGCTGGTCGTTATGTAACCTATGGATCCCGATTTTCAGGTAACGCTTGGATGTCATCAGATTACAGAAAGAAGCTGGCCATCGATGTAAGAGTCGCTTACACAAAACACTTCGACGATGATCCGCGGGAATCCAGGTTTTTAAGAGCAAGTCCGAGGTATCGGTTTTCAGATAAATTTCTGATAATTATTTCTTCTGAATTGTCCAAAACAGAAAAGGATTTTGGCTATGTTGAAGATAATGACACCGGTATATATTTCGGGCAAAGAGAGCGAATAAATATTGAAAACTCTATTCAGGCAAGTTATAATTTTGATCCATACAGGGCTATTGACTTGCGTTTCAGAAATTTCTGGAGCACTGCAGATTACAGTGAGAATATCTTCTTTGAACTCAATGAAGATGGGAGTCTAAGCCCTACCGATTATGATATTTCAGAAAATAACCCCAATGCAAATTTCAATATTTGGAATTTAGATCTCAGTTTTCGCTGGCGTTTTGCTCCCGGTAGCGAAGCGACACTTTTATATCGCAACCAGATTTTTAATTTTGATGAGCTTTCAACGCTGGGATATGGAGACAGCCTAAATAATTTATTTGATCAGCCGCAACAAAACACTGTTTCTTTAAAGATTACCTATTTTATTGATTACAACAACGTGAAGTATCTTTTTAATAAAAACACTTAGGAGAATAAAGTTGATTCTACAACAAATCAGTTATTGTTTAATCGGCACTAAAATATTACTTTCACAGTATAAATAAATCTAGATGATAGTAGCAAAGAACCTTCACAAATATTACGATGCGCTGCATGTGCTAAAAGGTGTTGACCTTACCATTTCAAAAGGTGAAATTGTATCTATCGTAGGTGCTTCAGGAGCCGGAAAAACGACATTACTACAAATAATTGGAACGCTCGATTCGTTTAAGTCAAACGGGGGGGCACTTGTTATAAACAACACCGACATCGCTAGTTTAAACAGAAGGGATTTGGCGAAATTCAGAAATGAGCATCTGGGGTTTATTTTTCAATTTCACCAATTATTACCGGAATTTACAGCACTTGAAAATGTATGTATTCCAGGGTTTATAAAAAACACTCCCAAAGCCGAAGTAGAAAAAAGAGCTAAAGAATTACTTTCTTTTCTCGGGCTATCGCATCGAGAATCACATAAACCTAATGAACTCTCTGGTGGGGAACAGCAGCGCGTCGCCGTTGCACGAGCTCTTATTAATAACCCAGCTATAATTTTAGCAGATGAACCAAGTGGAAATTTGGACACAGAAAGCGCAGAAAATTTGCATCACTTATTTTTTAAGTTAAGAGATACTTTCGGACAGACCTTCGTAATCGTTACGCACAATGAGGAGTTAGCGGGGATGGCAGACCGTAAATTAGTCATGCAAGATGGTAAAATAGTATAAAATTGAACTGTTAGAGTGCCACAGAATGCCATCATTACTATTGTTTTAAACTACAAACGCATATAAAGTGTAAACTAGTAAATTATCCAATAGCTCCCTATATAAATTAAACAAGATCATCATATAAATGAATAAGAAGGATTTAAAAGAATTTCTCGATGAAAAGGTGATTCAGTATAATAACACCGATTTTATTGAAAGTGACCCGATCCAAATACCGCATCTATTTTCTTTAAAGGAGGATATTGAAATCTCAGGTTTTTTAATCGCAACAATTGCATGGGGCAATCGCAAGAGCATAATTAATAATGGCACGAAGCTCATGCAAATAATGGGAGATGCTCCTTATGATTTTGTAATGAATTTTTCTGAAATGGATTCTGACAAATTTTCTGGGTTTAAACACCGAACTTTCAACGAACATGACCTTGCCTTTTTTATAAAAGCATTACAGAATATCTATCTGAATCACGGCGGACTAGAAGCGGTGTTTTCGAAATACTCTAAAAACAATAGCATGCAATACGCTATTCATGAATTCAAGAAAGTGTTTTTTGAAATCCCTCACCTTGCCAGAACTCAAAAACATGTAAGTGATCCCTTAAAAAATTCGGCGGCCAAACGCATCAACATATTAATTAGTGTAATTTATGCGGCATAAGTTATTCAAAGTAAATTAGTTCTTCACGCTTAACTCTAACAGGCATATTAAGGTGTTGATAGAATTTATCAAAGTAATTATTGAAAGCTTTAACACTATTAGATTGAAAGAATTTGTTTCTATATTTTAATCCATCTTTACCAGCCACTGCATCATATATTTCTTGGTCAACAATTTCTTTAAAATGGGTGATAACAGCAAATCTATCTAACTGCTGTGTTGATACATATTCAATACGTTCATCAAACCCTTTAAACTTGATTTTAAAAATGAATCTACCATTTGTTTCGTATGGTATATATTCAACATCAATTCGTTCTATAATCTTCTTTACAGCTGCTTGAATGGCATCAAAGCCCATATCTAAATCAAACTCATCAATTGTTCGATTAACCCTAGATAAATGTGACCCCATTTCAAAGTCATCTTTCTTCTTCTGTACTTCTGATAGCTTTACTTTTAACTGCTTTAACTTCTTCTTACCAGCTTTGTATTTATCTTGAATTCTTGTATCAGATGCTAAATCATCATCATCAGATTCAAACAACATATTAAACCCTCTTGTGACTAACTTTTCAGCTGAAGCGACCTTCTTCTTCAATTGTACCAGTTCTAATTTTAATAATTCTAAAGTATCATCATCCACTTCAATAGAATTCAAATGTTTCTGCAAGTCTTTAGATTTAAATAAATGCTTTAGTATGAATGTTTCTATCCTAGCAATATTGAACCCCTTTGAATTCTTACATACATGCAATGGTGCTTGTTTACCAGAACATTTATAAGTATTTTCTCTGCTTTTCTTTCTACGTTTACCAAAGTATAAATATCCACAATCTTCACAATGTAATAACTCATGCAACAAGTATTTGTGTTCTGGTCGTTTACCAACCTTGGTTCTTTTGTTCTTCTCAAAATTATCTTGTACTGCTTCAAATTCTTCAGGCGTTAATATAGCTAAGTGTGGCAAATCAACTATTTCTTCACCAAACTTGTATACGCCCTTATAGATTTCATTCTTTAGTATTCCAGATACAGTAGAACCCCACCAAATCTTATTCTTCCTATCCTTATTCTTACCCTTTCTACTGGCTGGTTGTGAATCCAATTTATTGTACCTAGTTGGTATTCCATCATCATTTAATTTACCAGCAATACTATATGCACCCATGCCATCTAGTGACCACTTGAACATATCCTTAACATGTTCTATTTCTTCATCTTCTATCTGCATAATTCCATTATTATCATAGTAAATCCCATAGGGTCTCATTCCATGACCTTTACCCAATTTGGCATTCCTAGAAAATGCAATGGTAACTGCATCAGAAGTTAAATCAGCATGTAGTTTATTTATCAACGATATAACATTGGCTATAAACCTATTCATGGTATTATCCAAATCAAAGAAAATACCATTGGGGTACCATTTAGCACCAGCATTTAAAACAGTGGATTGAAATAATTGCCATATTTCTGGATTACGTTCTAACCTAGCTTGGTTGATGGCATAAACATCAGTGATAACACCGTCTTTAATGTCTTTTATGAATCTAGGGAAGTCATCACGCTTTTCATATTTGGTGCCAGATATACCAATATCATAGTACAGCTTATGTGACATTCCCAAACCCTTAGCAAAAGCAATACCCCTATCTTCTTGGGTTTCTACGCTGGAATCCTTACCTTCTTCTTTCGTACCAGATATTCTACAATAAATTCCTACCATAATTAAATGAATATTTGGTTAAAAATACCACAAATATATACATATAGGTAATACGGTCAATAAATGCTGCATAAAATATTATATCTGGTACAACTAATTAGCACCACAGATATTCCAGCTCAAAATCAACCATTTATATCAGAATCTCATTCTAAACAACATCACAAAATATGGTTATCTCTAACATTTATCACCTCGCTCCATTGGGTTAAACAATCCCATCATAGTCACTTCCATCATTGAATACATCAATAATTTTGCAAAACCCTAGTGATGCATAGATATTTCTTTTAAAATTAGGGGGTCGTGATGAGTAGTGTTATTTATAATAAGAGATGTCCAGCACGACCCCTTAAAAAATACATTAAATATCGGTATATCAGCATGTTAAGTCATATTTTCGTTTTCGGATTGGTACGTTAAGTCACGTACCAAATTCGTGTCCATAGAAAAGAAATACTCCCAATAGAAAGAAATCACTTGACTTTTTTTCTATATGCGTTATATTTAAAATAAAAGAC
>Ga0075467_10000746_pt1 | contig 26661 bp, 21 predicted proteins | sample DEB08_DNA_9_FD_75067 | JGI IMG/M metagenome (GOLD analysis project Ga0075467, IMG submission 75067) | Aqueous microbial communities from the Delaware River and Bay under freshwater to marine salinity gradient to study organic matter... | ecosystem: Environmental > Aquatic > Marine > Coastal ... | reverse complement strand
TTTGTCACTGATTGCAAATTTAATAATATAACAGTCAATAAAATGTTACAATTCGATTTTAAAAAGCGAGTACGTTACGGAGAAACGGATAGAATGGGGTATTTATATTACGGTAATTATGCTCAATATTACGAAATTGGTCGTGTCGAAACTTTCCGTCATATTGGCTTTCCTTACCTTCGATTAGAAGAAGAGTTTGGAGTCATGATGCCCGTAAAAAGTATGCAAATGCGTTTTTTACGACCTGCAAAATACGACGACTTAATCACGATTCGGACTATTCTGAAAGACTTCCCTGAAGAACGAGCTTGGTTTAGAACCGAACTTTACAATGAAAAAGGTAAACTCCTCAATGCTGGTGATATTCGATTAGCATTCGCTGATATGAAAACTGGTAAAGGCTGTCTGCCACCGAAAGAGATGTTAGAGGCAATAAGGTATTATTTTGAGTAGCTAGTGATTTAGATAATAGTTGATCTTCCTCAATACTTCTGAAGCCTCAAATGGCTTACCAATGTAATCTGTCAATCCGGCTTTTGACATTTGTTCAAGCACCTCCTCTTTAGCCGAACTGGTCAATGCTAAGATTGGAATATTTGAATTACGATTTCTTAATGCTCGAATGATTTTTGTTGTATTGAAACCATCTAAGTTAGGTAATTTTAAATCCATCAAAATCAAGTCGTACTCTTTTTCAAGAGCCATTAATAAAGCCGTTTCCCCATCTTCGACCGCATCGACCTCAAAATTATTTTTTAGTAATAATTGTTTTGCTAAAAGTCGAACCATTGTATGATCTTCTATCAAAAGTATAGAAAATACTGGTTTTTCATCTTTGTGCTTAGAACCTTTCATAATCTTACAATTAACCTCTCTATAACTGCTTTAAATTGATACCAAAAAGGATTCCAAAATACGTTTATTTTTTATTTTGGAATACCTACTCATAGGAAAACTATTTTCATATTTCTAAGAATTTCTAATTGCTACAAAATTCTCATTCCAAGTCTCTTCACTTTAATAATCATTGTAATTGCATGAGCACGACCTTCCTGTGAAATGCTTCAATTTGGGAAAAGAGTTTTTGGTTTGTCCGAAAGTGGTAAACAAGAATTTAAAAAAATAGGATTAAACATATTTTATAGGTGTATTGATTACGAAGTTGGATTATGAACATTCCGTCATTCTAAAACAAGCCTATCTCGAAACTTAGGTGATTCAAAATGACGGAAAAGTATCAGAAAAATTTGTGTAAATCTATATCCAGAAAACTACGCATTGACCTTATAAGTCACGCCCATTTTTTCTAAATTATCAATAAATTCATTATCCGCTTCGACCTTTCTATCTTTAGAATATAGCGGTAATTTTTGCTTATTCATTGAGTCGATAAATAACATTTTGAGCTTGTGTTTACCACGTTTACGCTTGCACAACGCATCTAAACGCTCCACAAATTTTATATCAATTGTAGCAATGTCAATCGTTAACCGAATGGAATCAATTTTATTTTTACCAACGGTATCTAACAGCTGTATTTCCTCAATTTTGAAATCAAATTCGCCTTTATTTCGCCAGCTCGGACGGAATTTTCCGGTAATAAAAACAGCTTCTCCGTCATTCATATAATTTTTAAAATTGATATAATCCTCACCGAATAAGACAAAATCCCGATTACCCTTAAAGTCTTGTAATTCAAAACTTCCCCAGCCGGTTCCTTTCTTAGAAATTCGATGTTGTGGATTGACAATCATTCCAGCAATATTGACTTTTCCACCATTTTTTCCTTCAAATTTACTCATTTCATTCAAAGAACAAGATGTAAAGTTTTTAATCTCAATTTTATAATCGTCTAACGGATGACCACTAATAAAAATCCCCGTAACATCTTTTTCTTTATTCAATTTAGAAATCAATCCCCATTCTTCCGTTTGTGGAATTTTGGGTTCAGGAATCATAATATCGTCTGACACACCAAACAACGAAGTCGCTGCCGAAATCAATTGACTTGCGTAGGCCGCACCATATTTTAATAAATGTTCCAAAAATGTATCGTACTTATCGGATGGTACAAAATATTGAGCTCGGTGCATTTCTGGGAAGCAATCAAAGCCGCCACCAAGCACTAAACTTTCTACGACTCGTTTGTTGATGGATTTTCCGCCACTCATTCGACGGAAAAAATCGAAGATATTTTCAAAATGACCTTTCTTTCGTTCTGCCAAAATATCCGAAACAGGTCCTTCGCCGACGCCTTTCAATCCCGACATGCCAAAACGAATTTTACCTTCATTATTCACCGTAAAATTCATTTCACTTTCGTTAATATCCGGCCCTAACACTTCCACGCCCATTCGGCTACATTCTTCTAAAAAGAACTTTACTTTAGAAATATCATTTTTGTTATGTGTCAAGACGGAAGCCATAAATTCGGCTGGATAATTCGCCTTTAAGTAAGCCGTTTGAAAGGCTACAAAAGCGTAACAAGTCGAGTGCGATTTGTTGAAAGCATAAGACGCAAAAGCCTCCCAGTCTTTCCAAATTTTATCCAATGTCTTCTTGTCGTGTCCATTGCTTTCGCCACCTTCTATGAAAATCGGATACAATTGGTCAATCAACTTTTTCTTCTTCTTACCCATACCTTTTCGCAACATATCGGCTTGCCCCTTTGAGAAGTTCGCCAACTTTTGCGATAATAACATCACCTGCTCTTGATAAACTGTAATCCCGTAAGTTTCCGACAAATACTCTTCCATCGCATCAAGATCATAAACCACTGGTTTACGACCTTGCTTACGCTCAATAAACTCTGGAATATACTCCAAAGGTCCCGGACGATACAAGGCATTCATCGCAATTAAATCCGAAAATTCTGTTGGAACAAGTTCCTTCATATATTTCTGCATTCCTGCGGACTCATATTGGAAAACGCCAACCGTTTCGCCACGTTGGAATAGCTCGTAAGTCGTTTTATCGGTCAGCGGAATTTCATCTGGATCAATATCAATTCCGTGTGTTTTTTTGACATTAGCAATTGCGTGTTTAATAATTGTCAATGTTTTTAAACCTAAGAAATCCATTTTTAACAAACCAGCATCTTCTGCCACCGAGTTATCAAATTGACTCACCAACATATCCGAATTTTTATCCGTTTTCACGGGAACGTAGTTGGTAATATCGTCAGGCGTAATCACGACACCGCAGGCATGAATGCCCGTATTTCGGATTGATCCTTCTAGTTTTTTTGCGGTACGAATAATGTGACCCGTTTCATCATCCGCCGCTGCCATTTCACGAAAGTGATAGGCTTTTTCTAACTCTTCCGAATTTAATTTCCCTTTCAATTTTGGGTGAACATCACCATCTGCTAAGACTTTATTAAGTGAAACGGCTAAATTATCGGGCAACGATTTTTTAATAACATCGACTTCGTTCAACGGAATATCCATCACACGACAAACGTCTTGAATCGACGATTTTGCCGCCATTGTACCGTATGTAATGATTTGTGCGACTTGATTTCGACCATATTTATCAATTACGTAATCAATAATTCGCTGTCGGCCCTCATCATCAAAATCAATATCAATATCGGGCATCGAAACCCGTTCGGGATTTAAAAAACGCTCAAAAAGTAAGTCGTACTTTATCGGATCGACATTTGTAATCCCGATACAATATGCCACCGCAGAACCTGCCGCAGAACCTCGACCTGGCCCAACCCAAACGCCAATTTCACGAGCAACGGTCGTAAAATCCTGGACAATCAAAAAATATCCTGGATAACCCGAATTGGCAATTACTTGTAATTCAAAATCCAAACGTTCCCGAATTTCTGGCGTAATTGTTCCATAGCGTTTTCTTGCACCTTCGTAAGTCAAATGACGCAAATAATCATCTTGCGTTTTAAACGCTTTCGGCATTGGAAAGGCAGGCAATAAAATATCACGAGCTAATTTTATCGTATCTATTTTATCATAAACTTCCATCGTATTATCAATGGACTCGGGCAAATCCGAGAATAACGCACTCATTTCCGATTGCGTTTTAAAATAATAATCCGAGGATGAAAACTTAAAGCGATTTTCGTCCGTCAAGCGGTTACCTGTATTGACACACAATAAAATATCGTGCGATTCCCAATCTTCTTCTTCTACATAATGCGAGTCGTTAGTTGCAATGATTTTTACATTATATTTATTAGCCAAACGAATCAATTCTTGATTGACATCTTCTTGTGAAACGCCTGACAACACTCGTTTTCCGAACTTATCGAACATATCCAAATTGTCCAAGCCTTTGTGCCGCATTAGTTCGATATAGAAATCTTCACCAAAGATATTGAGCCACCATTTTAGCTTTTCTTCTGCACCTTTTAAGTCCCCTGCAACAATTGCTTGTGGGATTTCCGCACCGATACAACAGCTTGTTACAATCAAACCTTCGTTGTATTTTTCTACTAAGGATTTATCAATTCGTGGAAATTTACCATACAAACCATCAATAAAACCCAACGAACACAACTTCGACAAGTTTTTGTAACCTTCTTGATTCTTTGCCAGCATCAACTGATGATAACGTCTATCTCGCTCACCTTTGGCTTTAGAAAATGACTTTTTATATCTGTCTTCCACCAAATAAAACTCGCAGCCTATCATTGGCTTCAAGCCTCGTTTTTCAGCTTCGGCAACGAACTTAAATGCACCAAACATATTCCCGTGATCCGTCAAGGCAACGCCTTTCATGCCATCGGCAACTGCTTTGTCCATCATCGTTCCGATTTCAGAAGCTCCATCTAATAGCGAATATTGTGTGTGTGAATGTAAGTGTACAAATTCTGGCATTTTTCTTTCAGTTTGTTTCCGTAGGTGCAACCTACGGTTGTTCATGTCTAACCCTTTCAGGATTTTTCTTTGTCACTTCCCGTCATTCCGACGTAGGTCGGAATCTCCTCAAGGCAACGGAACAAATTTACAAAAAGAATAGGACTTAAAAGATTGAAATTTGGGGTTTAGGATTTGTTTAAAATGATGGATTTATTTATTACAACCTTATAATTTCTTACAAGAAATATTTGATTTTCGCTTTACTAAAATACTGGATTCTTGGATATAAAGGGAAAGCACTTAAATAATTATTCCATTTCAAAATTCTTACCTTTGCGAAAAATTTCAAATTATGGAGAATTTACTTCAACACATAGAAGCCTTAATTTTTGTATCAGAACAGGCAATTTCACTTCGAGAAATCAAAAATACTTTGGAGGAAATATTTGAACAAGATGTTGATAAAGAGACTATTGTAGAAATAATTGAGGCTTTAAAAGAAAAATATAGACACAAAGATTTTGCTTTTGCTATTGCAGAAATTAGTGGCGGTTATCAGTTCTTGACGAAGCAGGAGTACCACGAAACAATTGGTACATATTTAAAACAAAAAACAAAAAAACGATTAAGTAAAGCTGCTTTAGAAACGTTATCAATTGTTGCTTACAAGCAACCAGTCACCAAGGTCGAAGTTGAACAAATTCGTGGTGTGAATAGTGATTATTCGATGCAAAAATTATTAGAAAAAGAATTGGTGACAATTGTTGGTAGAAGCGACAAACCTGGTCGTCCTTTGCTTTATTCGACGAGTCCGAAATTTATGGATTATTTTGGAATTAAGTCCCTTAAAGATTTGCCGAAGGTCAAAGATTTTAAGGAGGAAACAAATGAAATCGGAGAAAAACAACCGATTGAGGAGGAGCCTGATTTGTAATCGAGTATCCTAAATGATGCTTAAAATTACCGGTTTCGTTACCATTAGATATAAAAGTTAGCGCAATTTTTCAAATCTCTGTTTATCGTTTTTATCGTTACAACTTGAGGTTTTTTTGAAAAAAATAAGGCTTTCGCATTATGCAAAAGCCTTATCAATGAAGCTAATATTTAATATATTTTATCGTACACCGTGCATTAGTTTTTTCAATAGAGGCGTAAGAATTGCAGACAAAATACCCAATCCAATTGGAATAAATGTCAAAATCCAGAAGAAGTAACTTAATCCATCTTCTTTTGCAATAGCATCTATATTTCCACCAAAACTGTGAGCGATTTTATTACCAATAGCGATCGCCAAATAATAAACCCCAAACATAAAGGCAATCATACGAGGCGGAACAAGTTTAGAAAGATAAGATAAGCCCATTGGAGAAAGACATAATTCACCCAAAGTATGGAACAAATAAGCCATTATCAACCAGAACATACTCAATTGTGCCGTTTCTGCACCCGCAGGGACATTTCTTGCTCCGAAAGCTAAAAATGCGAAACCAACACCCAACAAAATCATTCCCATTGCATATTTAATAGCACCTGGAGGATTATACTTACTTTCCCAAAGACGACTGAATAAAGGCGCAAAAACGATAATAAATAAAGAGTTTAAAATAGCAAACCATGTTACTGGTACTTCTGATTCTGAAACTTGCGACTCACTGTAAATTTTGAAAATTACAATACCCCAAATTATCAAGAAACTTGTCCCCAAAACGATATTAGAAACACTAATGCGTGAAAATGTTTGTTTAAATAATCGGAATAATACGTAAGTTATAATAAGTAAAGGAATAACAGTCACCGAAAAATCGACTATTTTGAAAATAGTTGCCCCCGAACCTGTGAGCACTCGTTGTGTAAAATCTCTTGTATATAACGGAAGTGTTCCTGCTGCTTGCTCAAAAGCGGCCCAGAAAAACACCGTCAAAATCGAGAAAATAACCACCGCCACCATTCTATCTCGAACAATCAGCGAATATCTCGGAATCCTTAACACAAGTAATAAAAGGAATGTTGCTCCTGCCAAAACCGCAAAAAAGTAACTATCAGACAATCCTGCAATCGTAAAATTAAGCGTTTCAATGCCACCTATCGTAGAAAGCGGATCATTAATGATATAAATCAAAGCCGAAACGACAAAAATTCCAATTAAAATATAATCAATCGTTAGGAAAGGATTTCTTTTGGCGATTTCCGCAGGTTCTTCTTCTTCCTCAACGCTTTGGTCGCCATCGTCCAGAATATTATCACTTCCTAACTGAACAGCATCACGTTCAGATGGCTTTACACCAATATTTCCAAATAAAGGCTGTGCTAAATAAAACTGAATCATACCCAAGAACATGAAAATACCTGCAAGACCAAAGCCCCAAGACCAGCCAATACGTTCACCGACATAGCCACAAAGCATAATACCCAAAAATGCACCTGCATTTACACCCATATAAAAAATGGTAAAAGCACCATCCTTTTTATCCTCATGTCCGGTGTACATTTTAGAAATGATAGAAGTCATGTTAGGTTTAAAAAAACCATTTCCTACAATAAGCAGTGCAATACCAATGTAAAGAAAGGTCGGTGTTTCGAGTGCCATAGAAGCGTGTCCTAATGTCATCAATAAAGCACCAATCACCACCGCATTTCTATATCCCAGTTTTTGGTCAGCCAAATATCCACCTACAATAGGTGTCAGATAAACTAACATCGCATAAGTTCCTAATAAAGATAAAGCCATCTCTTTGGACCATTCCCAACCAGGATTATCTCCCGTCATAGAAGCCGTAAGGAAAAGTACCAACAAGGCACGCATTCCATAATAAGAAAAACGTTCCCACATTTCTGTAAAAAACAATACGAACAATCCCGAAGGATGCCCAAGGACACTGCCTTGTCCGTATAAGTCATATTTTGCGTTATTCGCCATGATTGTATTTTTTATTTAGTTTAGTAGTTTATGTAGTTTAATTAGTTTTAGCGGTTTATGTAGTTTAAGTAGTGCGTTTTGGTAGTCCGTGATAACTATTCGAACTACCAAAACTATGAAACTACTTAAACGATTTTAATGTGCTGATTCGATTTCTGAATCTTCTGCTCCGTGCGTTAATCGCTTCAATGGTTTTAAGAATAAAATAATGATTAAACCAAAGACAGCTGTCAATCCAAATATGAATAGGAAAGTGTTATATTCTCTATTATTTTGAACTTCATAGACTTCTAATACACCACTGTAATTTTTTCCGTCACCTTTATTTTGCTTGATTTTTTTTGCTTCTACATCTTTTGTAAAACGTAAGGTAGCATGTAGTTGATTATCTTTAGTTGCTGCTTCATCTTTCAGCATTCCGATCAACGTTTCTTTGGCATTATCCTCTTCGTGATAAGCTATAAACTCTGCAAATGAGGTATTATCACCTTCTTTGAAAGATAGAATTTTGACTTCCTCACCTTCAAGGTAAATATTTGCTTTAAGGTTAAAGTCCATATCTGCTTGAATCAAAGTATCTGTGTAGCTAGCCAAATCATCTTTTGAGGCAATCAAATCGATTTTTACAGGTTCAGCTTGTGCAGATTCTCCGATACTTCCTGCCAATTTATTACCAAAACCAGTTGCCGCAAAATAAACACCCATCATAATCGAGGCATATTTTACAGGTGCTAATTTTGTGATAAACGATAAAGCCACAGGCGAAGCACAAAGCTCACCAATTGTATGTAATAAGTAAGCTAATACTAACCAGAACATTGCTGATTGTCCGAATGGCTCAGAACCAGCTTGATTCGCTGCCGCTGCCATCATTAAGAAACCAGAACCCATGATAATCGTACCAACAGCCATTTTGAATAAGGACGAAACTTCTTTCCCTTTTCGTTTTCTATTGACCCAGTAAGCTGCTACCGAAGTACCAAATATGATAATAAATGCAGCGTTGACAGATTGAAACCAACTTGCAGGAACATCAAAATTTAATAACGAAATCGTTAAGTTAACTTTCTCTTTGGCATAAATATTCAACAAACCACCTGCTTGCTCAAATGCTCCCCAGAATACAATGATAATAATGAAGGATAATAACAAAACAATCATTCTATCTTTCTCGACTTTCGTCAATGGTTTGTTCATCAACTCTTTATCAGGATTATCGTTATTCCCTAAATAATCACCAATACCAACTAAGAACTTTTGCCCCCACATATAAACCGCTTGACCCAATACCATTCCGATACCTGCCAAACCGAATCCATAATGCCAACCAATATTTTCTCCAACATAACCGACAATTAAAGCAGACAAAAATGCTCCGATATTAATACCAATATAGAAAATGGTAAAACCTTTATCTCGTCGATCATCACCTGGTTTATACAATCCACCAACCATAGTAGAAATATTCGGTTTCAAACAACCAACCCCTAAAATGATTAAACCTAAACCGGTATAAAATGCCCAAAGTGCTTCAACTGCCAAGATTCCGTGACCTGCACAAAGCAGTAAACCACCGAGCATTACGGTTCGTTTTTGACCTAACAATTTATCGGCTAAAATACCGCCCGGAATTGACATCACATAAACCAACATTGTGTACCAACCATACAATTCTAAGGCTTCTCCTTTTGTCCAACCTAATCCACCGTCCTCGATAGAAGAATAAATATATAACACTAAAATGGCACGCATTCCATAGTAAGAGAAGCGTTCCCACATTTCCGTAAAAAATAGTACATACAACCCAACAGGATGTCCAAACATTTCCCGTTGATGAGGTGCTTTAATTGCTGACATAGTTCTTTAGATTTTAATACTTTAGTTTTGACTTTGTGAGTAGTTGATTCTATAATTTTGAATACAAAAAATGAATTAACGAATAATCCATTATTCACGAAAGCGTTTTATTTGGTTTTTTTGGTAAAAAGTACCAATAATGTTATTAAAGACGGAAAAATACCATTTTTTTGGCATACCAATTATAACAAAGCTGCAAAACCATTTGAAAATCGTATTTTTTGATATAAAATCGATATTTTTAAAAAACGCCAAAGTAAATCAAGAAGCCTTTTGAGAAATTACCAAAAGTAGAATTACCAAAAAAGGAATTTTGACTATTTAGAGTTTTCTAAACAATCAAAATTCCTTTTTTATAACCTATTATTTTGAATAATTACAATCGCTGGTTAGAATCTAAACCCAATCGTTCCAACAAATTGCGTTTTAGAAACAGAATTAGCCACAGACGGATTTTCAGTCGCTCCAGGAACGGTGTAAGGCGTATAAGTTTCGTTATACAGACCACGAGCAATGCCTAAGTCCAAAAATAAACTCTTTTCACGCATACCGACTCCAAAACTCATGTTTGTTTGGCCGCCTCTGATATCAAAATTATCTTGATAAGGCGACATCGAATACCCGAGACCTCCACGAACGGCAAAAACACCATATCGAGCTTCTCCACCAACTCTTAAATTCACAACAGCATCAAAATTATTTATTATTTCTGTATTCAAATCTTGTTCAAAGCTTGGATCTGTTTCGAAGTTAAATTGTGAAGCTGCATAATCTACATATTCGATATCTCCCGAAATAAATCCGTGTTTGCCAAATAAAAATCCGACACTACCAATTGCTCTCCACGGAGAAATTAAGTTATAAGAAAAATTAGAAATAGAAGATTCAGCAGGTGTAATATACTGCGTCCCTGCGATTGTTATATCAGACTGAATTGATGTATAATATTGGTCGGTTAGATTGAAAAAGGTTGGTGTATGAATAGCTGCACCAAACCGAACATTTTGATTCATTCTATACACAACGCCCAATTTGGCATTAAAACCAACGCCAGTTGTACTAAAAAACTCATCAAAAGTCATACTGTTAAACTCCGAACTAACGCCTAGTTCGTCGGTTTCTGTATAGTTTTTCGTTTCTTCATAGCGAACAAACGGCAAACCAACTGTTACCCCAACGTACAATTTATGACGATAATTTCCACCTAAAGTTAAATTCAAATCGTTAACCGAACCTGAACGAATAACGGTTTGCTCTTTTTTGAGTAATTGAGTGCCATCGGGATCGATTAAATATTGATCATCGGGTGTGTCACCTAATTGAAACAAAATACCGGCGTCATAAGCGATTCCTTCTTCAAATTCATATAAATTATCCGGTACATTACCATTAGCAAATGTTAGCCAACGTTCGGCAATCGTTCCCACAGTTGTTCCTTCGTAGAAAAACTCTTGATTGTTGTTCGTCAACCGATTCGTACCGATACCGAAATTAACGGATTTCCAATCGGACGCATTGCTTGTTTTTGAGAATACGACGCCAATATTATTTAAGTTAATATTTGTTCGATTGTTATCAAATTCCGCTTCCGCAAAAGTCGAACCTGTATGAGCAAAATTCAAACTTGGCGTAATCATTAAAGTTGATTTGCGATAAGCTGCAATGCCGGCCGGGTTGATACTTAACGTACCAAAATCGCCTCCGAAAGCACTCAACGCACCGCCAGTAGCAATCGAACGAGCTGTTCCACCAGAGTTAAGTTGAGAATATCGTAGGGCATCCTCTATCGTTTGTGCGGATAAGTCGAGGGTAAAAAGACAACTTACCAAAAATGTGATGATTAATTTATTCATAGTGATTTGTGTTTTGTTATTTAGTGTTCCAAAGTGTATAGCTTGAAAAATAGTAATTCTTTTTAATAAAAATGGGTGAAGTTATGTGGAAGAACCACAAACCACACCCATTTTTTATTTCAAAAATAGAATGAATTATAACTTTTATTGTAATAATCTTCTATTTAATTTGCTTCCATTGTAATTCTATTATTTTCCGCCTCGTCCACCACGACTTGCACCACTTGAACGGCTTGAAGAACCAGAACTACTACGAGTCGATGACCCTGAGCTTCTTGAAGGACTTCTACTTGGTGAAGCTGACGGACGACTACTGCTTCTTGATGGAGTAGTCGTAGGACGACTGCTACGACTTGGAGTGCTTGTACGGCTGCTACTTCTTGATGGTGAAGTAGTTGAGCCTGAACTTCTCGAAGAACGTGACGGAGAACTTACACCACCGCCACTTCTGCTAGAGCGAGAAGGCGTTGTTGTTTTTGGTGTTGTTCTTGACGGAGTCGTTGTCGCAGGTCTTGTACTTCTCGCAGGGCGAGTTGAACTTGAACCTTGACGGCTTGGTGTAGTCGTTGTTCTCGTTGAACCTTGACGATTCGGACTTGTACGGCTCGGTGGTGTTGAATTAACATTTGAACCATTTGAGCTATTTGTGCCACGACGAGGTGTATTAACTACTGGACGACTGTTTGTGTTGCTGCCATTGTTACCATACGAATCTAGAATTGGAGTATTTCCTCCTCCTCCAAAATTATTATTTGGACGAAATGCTCCGCCACCGCCGAAAGGTACACAAGCAGGATTATAAGCATTGAAACCGGCAGGATTTGCAAATCCGTTATTCCAACCATTATTCCACCCTGGATTATTCCAAGAGTTCCAGCTGTTCCAACTGTTGAATCCATTGTTTCCCCACGTATTATATGGTGTATTCCATGTGTTGTAAGGATTGAAAGGAGCAGCGTACGGATTGTACCAATTATTCCAACGGTTATAACGACGGAATGAATTGTAAGAATAAGCTGGTGCAATATAAATTGTTGTCACAGGAGCATAAGGATTATAATAATATGTATTTACATAATAATCGCTAAAATAACCTGTGTTACCAGAACGGTGAAAACGACGAATACGAGAGGAGTACTCATAATCATTGTCTACGTAATAATCCTCTTCAGTGTATTCAGATGAGTTATTATTATCAGCTGTTGAATATTCTGAATCATAAGTGACGTCGCTTACTGCGGCTACTTCGTCATTAGGATTATAATAAATATCGTCGTACTCTTGTGCGGTCAGTGTAAAGCTGCTTGCTGAAAAAACTGCTACAAAAGTTAATAAAATGAATCTTTTCATAATAAATTTGTTTTTATAGTCAATTATTAGACTCTCTTCAATAATAAAGGTGTTTTTACTATTTTTGTTCCGAATATACAACTTAATAACGGATTTCAACAACTCTTTTTTGCGAGTTTAACGTTTTGAGTAATGAAATTGTACTTTCATCTATTTAACGGAACATGTAAAATTACTACTTAATATACATTTTTTTTAGTTCTTTTACAAACTATTGATTTTGAGTTGAATATCTGATTTGATAATTATAAAATTCTAAATAAATACGATACTACTTTTGGACGAAAGTCTTGTGAGAAAGTATCCAGAAACCAATAAAAATGGCAACGAATAAAGAGATTACAAACCGCTCGGAAGGTTACTCGGAATGGTACAACAACATTGTAAAAAAAGCAGGTTTAGCCAGTCATTCGGCGGTGAGAGGTTGTATGGTGATCAAGCCTTATGGATTTGCAATTTGGGAAAAAATGCAGGCTCAGTTAGATAAAATGTTCAAAGAAACTGGTCATCAAAATGCTTACTTTCCATTGTTTATTCCTAAGAGTTTTTTGAGTAAAGAGGCGGAACATGTAGAAGGTTTTGCGAAGGAATGTGCGGTGGTGACGCATCACCGATTGATGAACGACCCAAATGGTAGCGGTGTTATCGTTGACCCTGATGCAAAGTTGGAGGAGGAGTTGATTGTGCGACCGACTTCTGAAACGATTATTTGGAATACGTATCGAGATTGGATTTCGTCTTATCGTGATTTGCCATTATTGATTAATCAATGGGCAAATGTAGTTCGTTGGGAGTTGAGAACTCGTATGTTTTTGCGTACTGCGGAGTTTTTGTGGCAGGAAGGGCATACGGCTCACGCTACGAAGGAAGAGGCAATTGAGGAAACAATTCAAATGATTAATATTTATGCTCAATTTGCGGAAGAATGGATGGCGGTACCGGTTATTAAAGGGGTGAAATCGGCAAATGAGCGTTTTGCAGGTGCGGAAGATACGTACACTATCGAGGCATTGATGCAAGATGGTAAGGCACTGCAGTCGGGAACTTCGCACTTCTTGGGGCAAAATTTTGCAAAAGCATTTGATGTGAAATTCTTGAATCAAGGAAACAAGGAAGAGTATGTCTGGGCAACGTCTTGGGGAGTTTCGACTCGATTGATGGGGGCGTTGATTATGACACATTCGGACGATAACGGCTTGGTTTTACCTCCGAAATTAGCTCCGTTACAAGTCGTGATTGTTCCAATTCCAAAGGCAAACGGTGCGATTACGGAAGTGGCAGAAGAGATTATGGCAGAGTTGAAAGCTAAAGGAATTACGGTAAAATATGATAGTGACAAGAAAAATCGTCCTGGTTTCAAATTTGCTGAATATGAGATGAAAGGTGTGCCTGTTCGTTTGGGAATTGGTAAACGTGACTTGGCAAATGGCGTGGTCGAAGTCGCTCGTCGTGATAATTTAACAAAAGAAAATGTACCGTTGGAGGGTATTGCTGATCATATCGAAAATTTATTGAATGATATTCAAGATAATTTATTGAATCGTTCTAAGCAGTATCGTAGCGAACACACGACAAAAGTCGATTCTTGGGAAGAGTTTCAGTCGGTCTTGGAAGAGAAAGGTGGATTTATTTCTGCTCACTGGGATGGCACGACGGAAACTGAATTAAAAATAAAAGAGGCAACAAGAGCGACACTTCGCTGTATTCCGATGGATAATGAGCAGGAAGAAGGAAAATGCGTTTTGACTGGAAAACCGTCCAAACAGCGTGTTTTATTTGCGAAAGCGTATTAATAGTTATTTCGCTGATGGTTGAATACAAAAGCCTGAGTTGTTTTAGAACAATTCAGGCTTTTCTGATTTTAGGTAGATTAACGAAAGTGAGTTTATCTTTATTTTTTCTTAAAAATCATCGTCAAAGTTATTCCAATTATCGTCATCGGTCATTTTATCAATGTCCTCCATATCTTGAATTTGTTTTTTATACTCTTCCATTTTTTTATCGTGTTTATCAAGTTCTGCTTGATAATCATCACCATATTCTGCCTTCAGATACTCGATATGACGTTCTCGACTTCTTCGGTCTGCCTCTTCTTTGCGTTGTTGTCGTCTATTCTCCATTTTATTCCAAAAGACCTCTTCATCTTCTTCTGTCCAGACCGTTTCGTTCCAGCCTTCTGTATAATTCGCTAACTTTTTGCATTGACAATAATCGTCACCAAAAGCACACGTTCCGAATAGCTGCCCATCTTGACAAACATCAAAGAAATTTGGGTGCCATGACATCCAGCCGTGCTGTTGTGACCACATCGACCGCATGACTCGATATTGTACCCGAATCGGTGTTTCAAACTGCACCACAAAATTACAATTAAAACCCTCTAACAATTTTTTTAACGCATGAAATAAAGTTTCAACCTGTTCATCATTTAAGCGTTCGGCAGGAGGCAGTTGTTCTTGTTTGATACTTGACCAATCTTCGATAGTTTTTACAGGGGCTTGTTCTTCGTCCTCTTCGCCCGAGAGCCAATCATCTAACTGATATCCTTCCTCTGGCACAATCCACGGTACTTGCAAATCATCTCTGGCAATCTCAATATCTTGAATCAGCTGATTTATATATTTTTGCATAGGCTGCAAGTATTTTTGTTATTGATGATTCAAATTAGAAAATTATTATTAAAAATAAAAATCGGTATCACAATGATTGTAATACCGATTTGAAAAAAGGGAGTAGAAGCGACGATTCAAAGAATATTTGAACTGTTCTCCTAAGTCCGCTTAATTTTTGATATAATTATTAAAAATAATTATCCTATGTGTGTATCAATAACATCGAATAGTCGATTTGAAATTTCTTCAACTGTACCAACGCCATCTACAAAGGTTGTTTTGTTACTTTGGCTATAAAAATCAGCAACTGGAGAAGTTTGCGTTTTATAGACTTCGATGCGATTTTTGATAATATCTACATCTGCATCATCGGCACGTCCTGAGGTTTCTGCACGACCTTTAAGGCGTTCAATCAAGATTTCATCAGGGACATCTAAAGCCACTAAAGCGGTAACGTTCAATAATTCGTCTAATGCTTTTGCTTGAGGAACGGTGCGAGGAAAACCATCTAAAATGTATCCTTTTACATCTTTGTTTGCGTCCATTTTATTTTTCAACATTCCGATAGTTACAGAGTCGGGAACCAGCTCCCCTTTTTTGATGTAACTTTTCGCCTCTAAGCCAAGAGGGGTATCATTTTTCATTTCATAGCGAAATAAATCACCTGTTGAAATATGCAATAAACCATATTTTTCAACTAAATTGACTGCCTGCGTACCTTTGCCACTTCCTGGAGGACCAAATAAAATTAGTGTTATCATGTAATTTTTAACTTGTTTTGTGAATAGATAGATAGTTTCACTCATTCCAAAGCAGTACAAAAATAAGCAACGAAGTTCGTAAAGTGCAATTTTGTTAAACTTTTACACTTTTTACTGATAATTGTCAATAATTTATGAAACGACCACTTTGGATATTTCGGTAATATTTGTGTTGATTTGTACTAATTTGTGGGGAATAGTTTCTTGGTCACCTACTACAATAAACGATAAACATTCCTTAATTTTGTTGAAAAACGGACAGTCATGTTTAAAAATAATCATCAAGAATTAACAACAAAGCGTGTTTTAGGGCTAAAGTTACCAACAGATCCTCGTTGGGTAGATTTGGCTGAAATGGACTTAGGTGAGATTTTGACCGATCATGCTTATTGCGAACAAAAAGCGGCGACAGCTTGTATTTCATTGATTCAGCAGTTTCCTGAAAGAGAGGAATTAGTAGAAGAGTTAGCGCCAATTGTAGCGGAAGAATGGGGACATTTTCGGGCGGTCTTATCCGAAATGAAAAAACGAGACTTAAAATTAGGCAAACAACGCAAAGACGAATATGTAAATAAGTTGTTGGCTTTTCAGAAAAAGGGCGGAAGTCGAGAGGATCGATTATTAGAAAAATTATTGGTTTGTGCTTTGATAGAAGCGAGAAGTTGTGAACGTTTCAGACGTTTGGCTTTAGATATTTCTGATGATAAGTTAAAATCTTTTTACTATAAATTCATGGTTTCTGAAGCAGGACATTATCGCTTGTTTATTCAATTAGCAAAAACCTACAACGACCCCGAAAAAGTCGATAAACGATGGGACGAATACTTGGCTTACGAAGCCAAAATATTAGAAACTTTAGAAGTTAGAGGCGATAGAATGCACTGATTTCAGTGGCTTAGTGATTGTTTTTTACTGATTAGTTTTTTAGTGTTGAGTCCGTATGATTCGTAATTATTGTTTATTTATTTACTTGATAATCTTATTAAAATCATGGAACGAGCTGACCACCAAAAAACTAATTACTAAAAAAACTAATCATTAAAAAATGGCGATAGTCACCCCAATAACTAAATTTCAACGTCGGTATATTCTTCCTTTTTTGGCAATTTTGACGCTAATGGCATCCGCACTGGTGTGGATTACACTAAAGCAACAGGCAAATTTATTGGATAATGAATTGCAAAAAAAAGGACGAGTCGCTGTCGAGAAATTATCTGAAATGAATAAGGTCAATATTCTTTTAGAGGATATGAAAAAGGGTGAGCTAATCGACTTTGTAAATAGTGATGAGGATATCGTTAACGCAGCAGTTTTTGATCAAGTTGGCGTATTGATGTTATCTTATGAAGATACTTTCTCGTTGTCACCTCAAATTACCTTGAAGACAGCAGGAGAAATTAATTTAGAAAATGAATGGCTATTAACCACGCCGATTATTGATAATACGAATAACTTTTTAGGAACGGCTGCCGTAAAAATATCGAGAAGTCGTGTATTAGAAATATTGGAGGCAGCAGCAATTAAATTGATTGTCATCACGATAGTTGTCGCTCTTATTATTGCTGGTGTTGTCTATTGGTTATTAGCTCGAATCCGTTCGATGGCTAATCAGGAAATTAAACGTGCGAAAGAAATACAAACCGCTTATAATCAGTTACAAAATTTACAAACGACCTTGCGTCAAGCAAATGAGACCTTAGCGGTAAAAGTTGCCGATAGAACTAAAGCCTTAGAACACACTCATCAAGAATTACAACACGTAAATAAGGAGTTAAAAGATTTTGCTTATATCGTTTCGCATGATTTAAAAGCACCGCTTCGAGCGATTTCGTCCTTGACGAATTGGATTATTGAGGACTATGAGGCGGCTTTTGATGAAGATGGACAGGAACAATTGAGATTGCTCAAAAGTCGTGTGTCGAGAATGTATCAGTTGCTGGAAGGTATTTTGAGCTATTCGAGAATTGGTAGAGGAAAAGAACAAAAAGAAGTTTTGGAGCTGAATCAACTTGTGAGCGAAGTGATTACTACCTTGTTGCCTTCAGAGCATTTTGAAATCGAAATCATCGGTAAGTTACCGCCAGTTTATGCTGATCAAACGAAGATTTATCAAGTTTTTCAGAATATTATCAGCAATGCGATCAAGTACAACGATAAACCTGTCGGTAAAGTGACGATTTCGTGTGAGACAAATCCTGAAGATCAATTACATTATTTCAGCATCACAGATAATGGAAAAGGAATCCCGGAGGAAGATTATGCCCGAGTATTTAAATTTTTTCAGACCTTAGAAAATGATAAGAATTCTATGGAAAGTACCGGTGTTGGTTTGACATTAGTTCAAAAAGTGATTAAGAAATATGGCGGAAGTATCAGCGTCACGTCAAAGGTCGGTGAAGGGACAACTTTTATTTTCTCGCTGCCTCCCGTAATGGACGATCATCAACAATTTAGCGAAAGCGAAAAGTAGAACCATAAAAAAGAGGTTTTTTCGAAAATCAGAAGTTTCATAAATTTGAATTCAGTGATTGATTACTTTTTGACTTTTGAGAAAACCTCCTTTTTTATCCATGCCACCCTTTATCCATACTGTTTTTTAATTCTATCCATTTGGCGTTTGCTGTCTCGTTCTTTCATCACATTTCGTTTATCGTAAGATTTTTTACCAGTTGCCAATGCAATTTCGACTTTTGCCATACCTCTCTCGGATAAATACAAACGATACGGCACAATTGTCACCCCTTTTTCGACAACTCTTCGTTGTAATTTTTTTAATTCTCTCTTGTGTAACAACAGTTTTCGTACACGTATAGGATCGTGATTATTGTACGTTCCTTCGGTGTATTCTGATATGTGCATACCGTAAATGAACAATTCGTCACCTTTGAAACGACAATAGGCTTCTGTCAAACTCGCTTTCCCTAATCTAATCGACTTGATTTCCGTTCCTGTTAATTGTATCCCTGCTTCTAAAACGGCATCAAAAAAGTATTCGAACTTCGCCTTTTTATTCTTAATATTAATATTTTTTATATATTTATGCTTCGTCATATTTTTCTAATTTTCAATTGCGGTAATAACTGCCTTTGCTTGATTATACGCCTTTTTCATCGCTGCTTCATCTCCACCGATACCCGCAAAAACCGCCAGTTCACAATTATTTAATATTTCAATAAATTGGTCGATTTGTGAAGTTTCGACCCTGTTTTCTAATAGCTTAGAACGAATATTCTCCTTCGAAAGTTCAGCACGATTGATAACTAATTTATCACTGACATATCCCCAAAGTGCTTTACTAATTTCATCATAGAATGCTCGTTGCTTGCCAGCGTTTAAGTGTATTTCGGCTTTCGCCAAACGTTGTAAAGCGACCTTATCGGCTTGACTAATTTTAACTAAAGTCGGATCTCGTTTTGCGTCCGCAAGGCGTTTTTGTTTAATCAATAACGCAATCAAAAGACCAATAAACGGTAAAGCTAACAAAATCCAGAACAGAATCGAGCCAAAGAAATTTGATGTTGTTCTGAAAGTCGTTGTCCCGAAAATTGTCTTGATGTCTCTAACACCGTCATCCGTAAAATCTTCGTTACTGTTATCTTGAATTTCGCCACTTCCTTTTGTAATAATAATCTCGAAAGTATCGGCACTGATTGTTTCAAATTGCTCTGAATTTGTGTCAAAGTAAGTGAACTTTGGAACATATTGAAACTTACCAGTTTTTTTAGGCACAAGTTGGAAAGTCATTACTTTTCGACCGACAATTATATTATCATTTTCTTCGGTATCAGAGTTTATAGCAGGATCATAGACATCAAAGTATTTTTTAAGTTGTTCTAAATCAGGTACTTGAATTGCCTTCATGTCACCAGTTCCGATAATATCCCAAGTCAGAGTTGTAGATTCGTCCGTGCTGAGTTTTTCTTTAATTAAAGTTGCATCAAAATTAAAACGGCCAACGCCACCGATAAAATCTTTTGGCGTATCTTCAAATGCCCTTACAGGAAAAACCGTAGCTTTACTGACGACTTCTGTTTCAAAAACCTGTGGAAAATTCCCACTTTTATCCAGTACTTTCACGAAAACAGCCAATTCATCGATATTAATTTCTCCTTCACGCTGCGGAAAAACTGCATATTTTCGAATAGGCTGCACCACGTACTGTTGACCATTAACGACTTCGATACGTTCGCCTAAGCGAAAAAAGTTAATCGGTAAAGCATACGTTCCCGAAAACTTTGGAACGCTTAAGACGTCTGCACTTAATAATTTTTTCTTAGAATATAGATTGAAAGTAACTTCGACTTGTTGACCGATATAAGCCTCCTCTACACTAAATTCTGGTTTAATAAAAATCGGCTGTTGTTCTCCTGCCAACGTTGGGTTTTCTTTAATCACCTTAACCTTAATCGGCGTTGTTGTATAAAGGCGATTTCCGACTTTTATACTCGCTTTTTCAATCGTGAGTTGTCCAACTTTTGTCGCACGGATGCGATAAGTATAGGCGAAAGATTGCGATAAGCGACCATTAACAAAAGTTTTGCTGACCATTGTCGAAGGACCAGAAACGATTTGAAAATCTTTGAAACTGGGCGGACGAAAATCTTCACCATTGCCATTTTTTAAAGTAAATGTGACTTCCAGTGTTCCGCCTTTGACGACCTTTTTCGCATTTGCTTGCGCCACAAATTGTACTTTCCCTTGTGCGGAAAGTGCAAAAGCTACACAACTTAACAATAATAGAATCCCTAATCGCTTCATCTGAAAATTAAATTACCTGTTCTATATTTTAGCAAAAATACAAAGACTCTGATAGATTTAAAGAAATATACTTGAATCCGGCATTTAAAATCAATATATCTATTATTTTAATATCTTAATCGAAAGTGCTGTTGTATTTTTTAACAAAAATGAATACATTCCGTAGGTAAATGTGTAAGTAAATATTCAATCATAAATTTTCAATAATTAAAATAAAGGAAAAACTATGTCAATATACATATTAGCAGGAGTGTCCGTGTTGTTCTTAATCATCGGAATGGTGATGTACAATGGTTTGATTTCAAAAAAAAATAAGGTCGAATATGCGTTTAGTAGCATTGATGTCATGCTCAAGAAACGCCACGATTTAATTCCTAACTTGGTCGCTGCCGTTAAGCAATATATGACACATGAGCGGGAGTTGTTGACACAAGTCACCGCTTTGCGTACTGAGGTGATGAATCCAAAACTTTCAGAAGCACAACGCTTTCAGGCAGAAGGTAAATTATCCTCAATGTTAGGCAAAGTACAGGTAGCGGTTGAAAATTATCCAGACTTGAAAGCAAATACCAACTTTTTACAATTACAAGCAGCGATGAACGAAGTCGAAGAACAAATTTCTGCTTCTCGTCGTGCGTTCAATGCATCGGTGTATGACTATAATAATAGCGTCGAAATGTTTCCAACGAATATTCTTGCAGGAATTATGGGCTTGCGTCGTCGTGCTTCGTTTGAAATCACAGAAACCGAAAGAGCGAACGTTGACGTCAATCAGTTGTTTGGAAGTTAGTCGCTTTCTCATAACCTCATAAAATAATTTGAAACGTCATTATTGGAAAAATAGTGACGTTTTTTATTTTGAGATTTTTAATAAAAAAACCGCAATTTTTAATCAAAAATTGCGGTAAAACCTCTAATTATAAAACCACTAAACAAGCACGATGCTTATTATTCTCATCGTAATTGACTGTATAATAAAATTTTAGAGAATTAGTTTAGGAAAAAGGCTTAAAAGTTGGTTTTTAAATTCTTTTAACAGAATTAAATATCGTTGTTTATGTCCAATTGGTTTAATTTAGTATTTCATTTGAATAGTTTCATACCCAAAATTCTTATTATTTCCTCAACTGAATGATTTGAAAGTCTATTTTCTTAATATGAAAAATTATACTTTCAAAGTTATTTGCACTTGTTCATTTATCTGAAAATATGCCTTGATGCTTCGTGCTAAAAGTACGGTTGTAGAAATGATTTTGAATCGAAAAAAGAAAAAGTATCTGAAGGCTTTCGTGAGCGGGAGAAAGGACGGGCTGCACTTGGATTTGGTGGGCGAATTACCGTTTGATTTATTTGATAAATAATATATTGAAAAAAGTCAACTTTTGTAACTAACCTCACAAAATCCACTTTCACTTTTCCTACCTTTGGGAATAATAAAAAAGTAAGAAAATGAAAGAAATTATCAACGATTGGAAACCATTATTACTGATGTCTTTGACATTAGGTTTAGCACCTTTTGCACCGGAGCCGCACTTGTTCGGAAAAATCCGATGGATCGCAGGTGGAGCAGTCGGTATGCAGCCGATGGACTGGTTTGACTTTTTGATGCATGGAACACCATGGATCCTATTGATTCGAGTATTAGTACTGAAAGCTATGGGAAAGCTGCCGACGAAATCTGCTTAACAATAGCGGTAAATTCACTCAACATCATCGCAGTTGCTCCCCAAACGATATTGCCGTTAACATCGAAGTATGGCACTTCTTTGAGGGTGACATTGTTCGGTAACGTCAGATTTGTTGTTTTACGGTTGGCCTTATTTAATAATATGGCCAGTGGTGCTTCTACGATTTGCTGTACTTCGCTGTGTTGTAGCTGAAACGATGGTTTATTCGGCGTAAAGCCAATAAATGGATGTACTAAAAAATTGCTGACCGGGATATATAAATCTGTCATTTTACCTAAAATAGAAACGGTTGTTTGCGGAACGCCTAACTCTTCTTCGGCTTCTCGCAGTGCGGTGTGTGCTAAGTCTCTATCGGCTTTTTCCACCTTTCCGCCCGGAAAACTAACCTGTCCGCTATGTCTATCTTTTGGATTTGTGACCCGTTTCATTAAAGCGATTTTTAGATTTCCATTTTCGGGATACAACAAAGTCAAAGTTGCGGCACGTCTGGCGTGAGCCGGAACGTGATAGTTGTTGAGCCAGGCTTTTCTTGTTCCATGTCCCATTTCGTATTGTGCTTCACGTCCAGGCAAGTCATAGTGTTCTAAGTGATATTTTAAATCTTTGATTAGCTGCATTTTTTTGATTTTGATCTATCTTCCTTACTAAAATATTATCGATTCTACTTTATTTCGAACGTATCTCTATCCATTAAAAATGGTAAACTTTCTCGAACTTTAGCCAAGTATTTTTTTGATAACTTATGGGTGTGAATGGCTTCTGAATGTGCTTTTTCAAATAAGGTATCACCTTTGGGATCGATAATCGCAGAGTTTCCGCTGTAATAATTTCCAAAATTATCGGTATTGATGCGATTAACACCAATGGTATAAACTTGATTTTCAATTGCTCGTGCGATCAACAAACTTTGCCAATGTTTGACACGAGGCAAGGGCCAATTGGCAAGATAAAGCAACAGATCGTAATCTTCTGTGTTTCTTGCCCAAACGGGGAAACGTAAGTCATAGCAAACCATTGGGCAGATTTTCCAACCGTTGAGTTCTACGATTAATCGTTCTGTACCTGCGGTGAAGTTTTTGTGTTCTCCGCCCATTGCGAATAAATGTCGTTTATCATAAAATTGATAGCTACAGTTTGGACGCATCCAAATCAATCGATTGTAATAATTATTTTCTTCTTTGATAATAAGGCTTCCCGCAATGACGGTGTTTGTTGTTTGAGCCATTCGAGCCATCCATTGCATGCTTTTTCCGTCTATGGTTTCAGCGAATTTTTCGGATTGCATCGTAAAACCTGTGGTGAACATTTCGGGCAAGAGAATTAAATCTGTCGGTTGATGGATATTTTTTATTTTTTTTTCAAATTGGTTTAGATTCGCATCGACATCTTCCCAGACCAAATCCGATTGTATGATTGTAACTATTAAGTCTTGCATAGCGATTCATTTTTTGTTTATCAAAGTTAAGAATTGTGTTGAATAATTGATGAAAAATCATTTTTAAATCAATACACCAAAAAAAACTTGTTTTGCATCTTTTAGGCTGTATTTTTGCTTCGTTGCGATAAATTTTTAGATTTTTTAGGAAATAATTTACAACTGTTCAATAACGTCATTACAAAAAGTATTTAAAAGAAGCTACAAAATAATAATCATTATGCGATTAATTCATGCACAGAGAATAATGTTTGCGGTATTTATATTTTTCACTTTTTTCTTACCAAACTGTTCTGACCAGCAGCGTAGTGGCTTGCGGTCATTGCCTACGGCACTCGGTTCGCCGACACAGACATTATTAGTTGTGGATAATGATTTTGATGGAACGGTTGTCGGTGATTCTATTTTATTCAACTTTCAGGCAGCGTATCCATTATTACCTGCTCCTGAGCCAATGTTGGATCTAACGGTCTTAAAGTTTGATGACTTTTTTGGTATGAAACAACAGTGGAGAAATATTATTTTCATTGCTAACCTTGATGAGCCTTCGGCAATAGTGGATTTTATTGAAAATACGATTGGAGAAGAGGCGGTACAAAATGCGAAGGATAACCCAGATTTTAATTATGCAGCTCAAAATGATCGTTGGGCAAAAAATCAACAGGTCGGGTTCATTTTTGCTCATGGCGAACAACAACTGGCTGACGCTATTTCGCAACGTGCGGAGAAAATCATTGAGAAAGTTTATGAAAGTGATAAGCAGATGATCAAGGCGACAACTTATTCAATGGGGTATAATGAAGGTATTAACACTCGATTGAGAGAAGATATTTTGATTGATCTGAAAGTACCTGGCGATTATCGAATGGCTTTGGATAAAGACGGTTATTATTGGTTACGTAAAGAAACTCGAAAAACTGACTTAGGGTTATTGATTAGAAAATTACCTTATGAAGGTGATTTGCGTGTTGATGAAGCAACGATTTTGAAGTTGAGAAATGATTTTGGTAAAAAATATATTACGTCAACTGGAGACTCGTACATGACTGTCGATATGGAAAACTTAACGCCACCTGTTTATTACAAAAAAAAGGAGGTCAACGGTAATTTTACACAAGAAGCGAGAGGTGTTTGGAAAATGCAAAATGGATTTATGGGCGGTGCTTTTATTAGTTATTTGATTTATCACGAACCGACTCAATCTTTGCTATTTTTAGATGGATTTATTTACGCTCCCGAGGAACAAAACAAACGCAAGTATATTCAACGTTTAAAAATGATTATGGATTCTGCTACGTTTTTGGGAACATCAAAAATAGAGTAAGGTATTTTTCCGCAGTGTTCGCAAATATTATAAGCTATTTAAGTTGAGCGACGTATTCAGTGAACTCTGCGGAAGGTTATTTCCCTTTTTACTAATTCGTTAGTTCCTGTATTTTACGAATAAATATATCAGGCATTCTGACATCTCGGTCATCTTTGAAAATACTCATATCTTTTCCGTTCTCTAAAGTCAGTACCCAGATTAAATTTTGAGCAACATCGACTACAAGTGCAGCTTCTTCTATGCCGCCGCTATGCTTCATAAAACCCGACATAAAGACAATATCATCATCTACTCGAATAGGCGTTTGTACTTCCATTCGTTGTATAAAATCAACATATTTTCCGCCCATGATTGTTTCTAAGCGGGTTTTCATTGGCTCGTTTTCCAGTAAGTTGGTTTCGTAAGGATATTGACCGTTCATTTCTGATAGAAATGATAAATCAGATCTCTGCTCGATTTTGACGTGTGTTTCAGGAACAGGTTGATTAATTGTTTGTTGAGCAGTTTGTTGAACTTGTTCGGTATTTCCGGTTCGTTCGGCTGTTGATTCGTTTGGTTTACAACTCGAAAATCCGACGATTAAAATCATTGTGAATAATAGAATGTGGTTCATTTTTGTAACTAAAGGGCAATAGATAGTAAATAATAGGCGATGATTGATGAGCTATTATTTACTACCGATTACTTAAAATTTACCAGTCTAAATTTGTTTTTTTATTATCATTTTCCGGTTCCTCTTTTTTGTTTAAAGTTTTCCAAAGTAGGTCTTTGAGTTCTGTTAAACCGATTTGAGCAACAGACGAAATAAATATATGCGGTATTTTTTTAGGAATATCTGGTAATAATAATTCTTTCAATTCTTCATCAATTAAATCCGCTTTGGTAATGGCTAAAATCCTTGGTTTATCCAACAATTCAGGATTATACATTTTTAATTCGTTGAGTAGAATTTGATATTCTTTTGTAATACTTTCCGTATCGGCAGGAATCATAAACAGCAAGGTAGAGTTCCGCTCAATATGTCGCAAAAATCGATGCCCTAACCCTTTTCCTTCGTGTGCTTTTTCGATAATTCCAGGAATATCAGCGATGATAAAAGACTTATAGCCACGGTACGGCACAATACCCAGGTTTGGGGTCAAGGTGGTAAACGCATAATTTGCAATCTTAGGTTTTGCAGCAGTTACAACAGATAAAAAGGTAGATTTTCCAGCATTTGGAAAACCAACCAACCCAACATCTGCCAAGACTTTTAGCTCTAAAACTTTCCACTCTTC
>Ga0075467_10000741_pt1 | contig 26735 bp, 24 predicted proteins | sample DEB08_DNA_9_FD_75067 | JGI IMG/M metagenome (GOLD analysis project Ga0075467, IMG submission 75067) | Aqueous microbial communities from the Delaware River and Bay under freshwater to marine salinity gradient to study organic matter... | ecosystem: Environmental > Aquatic > Marine > Coastal ... | reverse complement strand
CTTGTGGCGCACTATGAAGCCGGTCAAGACTATCATCTACAGTCGCTCTTAAAAAGCACCTACCATTTTTTATTGAAAATGAATGACTTGCACGAGGTGCAAAAAGAGATGATAAAATTTATTAGGGGGCTCCAAGATATTTACCCTCAGGATATCATTAAAGCGTTTAAGAAATTGCATTTAAAATTGAAAGAATTCGAAAATCATCCATTTGAAGGCCGTGCGTTTCTTTATTTAGATATTATTTCTTGGTTAGAGAGCAAGATAGTTAATAGGCCTGTGGGTCAAATTGTTAGAGATAAATATCTGGCTCAAAATGTCAAGAGTAGAAAATAAATATTGAAATATATTTGGTTTTTAACTTTTTATGACTGAATATTTACACTTACAAAGTTCAAAAATTTATTGAAATGTTATCAAGAAAGGCGGAGGGATTAGACCCTATGAAGCCTTAGCAACCCTTTCACTTGAAAGAAGGTGCTAAATTCTACAACCATTTTCTGTTTTACAGGAAATTACTGATAGATAACGATACGACAATTTTCAAAATTGTCTACTCATTCTTAATAACATTTTTCTATAGAAGTTCGCTGCAAGGCGCATTTTGACTTTTGGTTTAATCGTGCTAGAAATAGCATATATCTATTAACTCAAAGAACTAGAAAAATGAGTACACAAAAATTTGCAACCAATGCGTTGCATGCAGGACACAATCCAAAGACAAGCGGAAGCACACGAGCTGTTCCAATTTATCAATCAACCAGTTATGTGTTTAATGATAGTGATCATGCCGCAAATTTGTTCAATTTGTCTGAACCTGGATTTATCTACACCCGTATTAACAATCCGACCAATGACATTTTAGAAAAGAGGCTCGCTGCATTGGAAGGAGGAATTGCGGCAGTAGTGACTGCTTCAGGAACATCTGCAATTGCAACCACCTTATTAACGTTATTGCGTGCCGGAGATCATGTGGTGGCTTCAAACAGTTTGTATGGAGGTACTTTCAATTTACTGAGCGTTACACTCCCTCGATTAGGGATTACAACAACTTTTGTTGACCCAAATGAAACGGAGAGTTTTTCCAATGCTGTTCAGGAAAATACACGCGTTGTTTTCGTTGAGTCTTTGGGTAATCCAAAATTAGATGTACTTGATATCGAAAGTATCGCAAGTCAAGCCTCGGCAAACAAAATCCCACTTATTGTAGATAACACTGTCGCGACACCCTATTTGTTAAATCCGATAGCACATGGGGCTAATATTGTGATTCACTCCTTAACCAAATATATTAACGGAAACGGGACCGCACTAGGAGGTGTAATTATTGACGCTGGAAATTTTGACTGGACCAATGGAAAGTTTCCTGAATTTACCGAGCCTTCAGCTGGGTATCACGGTTTGATATATTCCGAAGCACTTGAAGCAGCAGCGTTTATTGCAAAAGTACGTATTGAAGGCCTTCGAGATTTTGGAGCAGCTTTAAGTCCGTTCAATGCTTTTCAAATTATTCAAGGCTTGGAAACTCTTGAGATTCGGATTAAAAAACATAGTGATAATGCCTTAAAAATAGCCACTTGGCTTCAGGATCAAGAAGAAGTAAGCTGGGTGAACTATCCGGGTTTGCAGTCAAGTCCTTATTTCGAATTGGCTCAGAAATATTTACCTGAAGGTCAAAGTGGAATTGTAACATTTGGTTTACACGGTGGTTTTGAAGCTGCAAAAATAAGTGCCGATAATACCAAGCTATTTTCACTTCTAGCAAATATTGGCGATACAAAATCGCTAATTATTCACCCGGCAAGTACAACCCATCAGCAGTTAAGTGATGCAGATCAAGAAACTACAGGAGTGACCAAGGACTTGATCCGGCTTTCCGTTGGAATTGAGGATTTTTCGGATTTAACAGCAGATTTAAAGCAGGCGTTTTCGTTTGTTTCAAAACAAAATCTGGTATAATATTTTAATAATACATTAATTAGCGATGGTTCGGCTTATAGTCGACCATCGTTTTTAGCGCTTAAATGACCTATGCTGAATAGCTTAAAAATAGAACGGTTTAAAACACATAATTCTAGTGTTTATAAGTCAATTCCATTGAGTTTTGAATCTTTTGGGCGCCCGCTAGGCAGCGCACCCATTGTTTTAGTAAATCACGCTCTAACTGGAAATAGTTCTGTAGTTGGTGAGCACGGTTGGTGGAAGGATTTGATAGGAGATGATAAATGTATTGACACTTTGCATTATTCGATTTTAGCGTTCAATATTCCAGGAAACGGATATGATGGATTCTTGATAGATAATTACGAAGATTTTTCAGTTTTTGATGTTGCAACTATTTTTATAAAGGGTCTTGAATTGCTAAAGATAGATTCATTATTTGCGGTTATTGGAGGTTCTTTAGGAGGTAATGTTACATGGCAAATGGCGGTTTTACGGCCGGAGTTGATTCAAAACGTTATACCGATCGCTTCAGATTGGAAAGCAACAGATTGGGTGCTGGCGCAATGTCGAATACAAAAACAGTTGTTAGAAAATTCTTCACAACCATTGAAGGACGCTCGCATGCATGCAATGACTTTTTATCGAACGCCTCAATCACTTACTGCTAAGTTCGACAGAACTAAGCAGGTGGGTTCTGCAACTTATGATGTAGAGAATTGGCTTCAGAATCATGGTGAGAAACTTCAAAAAAGATTTCATTTAAAGGCCTACAAATTAATGAACCACTTGTTAATGACTGCGAATGTAACCAACGGAACTAGTAGCTTTCTCGATAGCGCAAAGCTCATTAAGGGTGCGATTCATTTAATCGGCATCGACAGTGATCAATTTTACTTAAACGAAGAAATTAATAGAAGTTATCTAGCATTAAGTGAATTTAAAAGTAATATTTCATTTTCAGAAATCAATTCAATTCATGGACATGATGGATTTTTAATAGAGTTTGATCAACTATCTAGTATGCTAAGAGATATTTTTCAGCTACAAACTATAACCTAAAGTTATGAATACGCAAACCACAGTGCAGCCTATAAATCGAATCGATTTGCAGAAGATAAAAAAGAAGAAAATCAATTTGGTTATTTTTGGACATGGTAATGTTGGATCACACTTAATTGCTCAAATTATCAAGTCTCAAAAGGAAATATCTCGAAAGCGAGATCTTGACGTGACGATATTTGGGATAGCGAACTCAACACATATAGTTCTGAAACATGATGGGCTAGATTTAAATTGGGAAGTCATAAAAGCTGAAAAGGGAGAGAATTATATAATAAAAGATGTTGTAGATTTTACGAGGAAGAATAATCTAGAGAATCTAATTGCCATAGACAATACATCTAGCAGCGATTTAGTAGCTCAATATCCTCTTTTGGTCGCCAATGGATTTCATTTAATTTCATCAAATAAGATTGGAAATACGCTGTCTTTAGAATCGTATCAGGATTTACGACAGACCTTGGCATTTTATAAAAAAGAATATTTATATGAAACCAATGTAGGTGCGGGGTTGCCTCTAATTGATACCATAAAGTTACTGCACTTGTCGGGTGAGAATATCACGCGTATTAAAGGGGTGTTTTCAGGGTCTTTAAGCTATATTTTTAATGAATTTTCTGAAGGGAATAAAGAATTTAGTGAGGTGCTAAGAGAGGCAATAAACAGAGGCTATACCGAGCCCGATCCTCGTATAGATTTAAGTGGGAATGATGTTGCAAAAAAATTACTAATTTTAGCTCGTGAACTTGATTTAAATAACGAAATTGAAGATGTTTCGGTTCAAAATCTTATCCCAAAACAATTGCGAAATATTTCAGGAAAGGATTTTCTATCCCAACTAGAGGAACTTAATGTTTCCTATCATATTAGAAGGAAAAACCTTCTAGAGAATCAGGTGCTTCGCTATGTTGGGGATTTAAATGGCGACTTATCTAAATCTGATGGTGCTAAATTAACCGTTAACTTAGCAACAGTAAATAGAAATAGTTCTTTAGGGCAGTTAAAAGGAAGTGACTCTATTTTTGAAATCTATACAGAGAGCTATGGAGAGCATCCGATTGTGATTCAAGGAGCAGGAGCTGGAGCAGAAGTGACAGCCAGAGGAGTGTTTGGCGATATTTTGAGATTAAGTGAAAAAATAAATTAAATGGAAACAAATTCAACCAAAAAAATTGCGGTAATCGGCTGTGGTAACTTAGGTACGGCAATTCTAGAAGGACTTCTCAGTTCAGGAAATTTTAATGGCTCAAGTATTACCATTACCAAACGGAATGTGGAGTCGTTAGGCAAATACCGAGATCAGGGAGTAAAGATTACAACAGATAATCGAAAAGCTGTTGCCGAATCTCAAATTATTGTGGTGGCCCTAAAGCCACATAATATAGTAACTATTTTAAATGAAGTTAAAGATGAAATTCGGGCAGACCATATCATTGTATCATTAGCTACTGGAGTATCATTGACTACGATTGAAGAGGTTGTGAATAAGGATGTCGCGATATTTAGAGCTATGCCGAATACAGCCACAGAAGTTAAAGAGTCAATTACCTGCATTTGCGGAAATTCAGATAATCAAGATTCGATAAAAGAGGTGAAATCACTTTTTAATGTACTTGGAGAAACGGTTGTCATCAATGAGGATTTAATGGAATCGGCTACTGTCCTCGGGGCCTGCGGAATCGCTTTTGTTTTGCGTTTTATTAGAGGAATGATTCAAGGGGGTATCGAGATTGGCTTTGATGCTAAAACGGCTGGATTGATTGTTCATCAAACGGTAAAAGGCGCAGCCGAATTATTGATTCAGAATAAAGAACATCCAGAATATGAGATTGATAAAGTGACTACGCCGCGTGGCTGTACGATTACAGGATTAAACGAAATGGAACATAATGGGTTCAGCTCTGCATTAATAAAGGGAATTGTCTCATCTTATGAAAAAATAGAAAACTAAACAATATGAAAGTTGTACTAAATAGAATTAACGAAGACTATCTTTTTGAGGCAAAAGGAGCAAATGATGTATCTGTTTTAATAGATAATAAAACTGGTGATGTAGCAAAAGGTGCTAGCCCAATGGAATTGTTGCTTATGGCCGTTGGTAGTTGCAATGCAATTGATATCATTTACGTGCTTAAAAAGCAACGTCAGGAGATAAAGTCGTATAAAATCGAGGTAGATGGAACTAGGACCGACGGCCCAGCTGCAAAACCCTTTGAAACCATCCATGTAACCATACACCTTGAAGGAGATATTGCAGAAGCAAAAGCCCAACGGGCAGCTGCTCTTAGTTTTGAAAAATATTGTTCTGTCTCCCTTACTTTAGCAGGTTGTGTAGCTGTGACCTATCAAATTGTACTGAATGGTAAAGAAATATGAGTGACATTATAAAACACATGCAAAACAGAATTCTCATCCTCGACGGAGCTATGGGAACGATGTTACAGCGCTATAACTTTTCGGAAGAAGATTTTCGAGGAGACCGATTTATTGATTTTCATACCTCGGTAAAAGGCAACAATGATTTGCTGTCACTTACACAACCTAAGGCAATTGGAGAGGTGCACCGCAAGTATTTTGAAGCAGGAGCAGATATCGTGGAAACCAACACTTTTTCGAGCACAACAATAGCGATGGCCGATTATGACATGGAGGATTTAGTGTACGAACTCAATTTTGAGTCGGCTAAGATTGCAAAACAAGTAGCCCAAGAAATTACAATAAAAGAACCGCATAAACCGCGCTTTGTTGCCGGTGCCATAGGGCCTACGAATAAAACAGCCAGTATGTCACCAGATGTTAATGACCCTGGTTTTAGAGCCATTTCTTTTGATCAATTGAGAATTGCTTATAAACAACAAGCTGAGGCCTTAATAGATGGTGGCGTTGATTTATTGCTGGTAGAAACTGTTTTTGATACTCTGAATGCCAAAGCAGCATTGTTTGCTATTGAGGAAATCAAGGAGGAACGAAAAATCAATATCCCGATTATGATTAGTGGCACTATTACCGATGCTTCTGGTCGAACTCTGTCGGGTCAAACAGCCGAGGCATTTTTAATTTCAGTTTCCCATATACCACTGCTTAGTGTTGGATTTAACTGCGCGCTTGGAGCCAAACAATTGACGCCCCATCTCGAGGTAATTGCAAGGCGATCGCTTTTAGCTATTTCGGCCTACCCAAATGCAGGATTGCCAAACGCGTTTGGCGAGTATGATGAGAGTCCGGAGCAGATGACATCACAGGTGAGAGAGTATTTAGATAAAGAGCTGGTTAATATTGTGGGCGGATGCTGCGGAACGACTCCGGAACATATAAGCGCTATGGCGAAAATTGCTTCAGAGTATAAACCAAGACCTTTTAGTATAGAAAGTCACACTGAATCTGCTAGAATCTAATGAGAGACACTTTAGAAAATATAGTACCCAAGAGATATCTAAAACTTTCAGGATTAGAGCCACTAGTTCTCACACCTGAAAGTAATTTCATCAATGTTGGTGAGCGTACAAATGTCGCAGGATCAAGGAAGTTTCTTCGTTTGATTAAAGAAGGAAATTTTGAAGAAGCATTATCTATTGCCAGACATCAGGTTGAAGGAGGTGCGCAGATTATTGATATTAATATGGACGATGGCTTGATCGATGGGAAGGAGGCCATGGTAAAGTTTCTCAATCTTATTGTCGCAGAACCTGATATTTCGAGAGTTCCGATTATGATTGATAGCTCTAAGTGGGAAATTATTGAAGCAGGATTGCAAGTTGTTCAGGGGAAATGCGTTGTTAATTCCATTAGCTTAAAAGAAGGTGAAAAAGAATTTATACATCACGCGAAGTTGATTAAGCGTTATGGAGCTGCGGTTGTTATTATGGCTTTTGATGAAGTGGGACAGGCAGATAGTTATGATCGCCGAATTGAAATTGCAAAACGGAGTTATGATATTTTAGTAGATCAGGTAAACTTTAAGCCTGAAGACATCATTTTCGATTTGAATATTTTTCCAGTAGCTACTGGAATGGACGAGCACCGGAAGAATGCGGTTGATTTTATCGAAGCTACACGATGGGTTCGCAAGAACTTGCCGCATTGTAATGTGAGCGGTGGAGTAAGTAATGTCTCTTTTAGTTTTCGAGGAAATGACAAGGTTCGAGAAGCTATGCATTCAGTTTTTCTTTATCACGCCATTCAGGCGGGAATGAATATGGGGATTGTGAATCCTACGATGTTAGAGGTTTATGATGAAATCCCTAAAGATTTATTGGAGCGCGTAGAAGATGTGATGCTTGATCGAAGGGATGATGCAACCGAACGGTTATTGGACTTTGCAGAAACAGTTGTTGGGACCCGAAAAGAGAGGGTCGTTGACCTTTCATGGCGTGAAGAACCGATACAGGATAGGATTACACGTGCATTAGTAAAGGGAATTGATGAATACATTATTACAGATGTAGAAGAGGCTCGGTTGCTTGTTTCAAAACCAATTGAAGTTATTGAAGGGAACTTAATGACGGGTATGAACGTAGTTGGCGATCTCTTCGGAAGTGGGAAAATGTTTTTACCTCAGGTAGTAAAATCGGCTAGAGTAATGAAAAAAGCTGTTGCCTACCTGCTCCCTTTTATCGAAGCATCCAAAAATGGTGTTTCAAGTTCTAACGGTAAAATTTTAATGGCAACCGTTAAAGGAGATGTTCACGATATTGGTAAAAATATCGTAGGGGTAGTTCTGGCCTGTAATAATTATGAAATAATCGATTTGGGGGTTATGGTTCCTGCAGAACGCATTATTGAAGAGGCAAAAAAGCAGCAGGTAGATGTTATTGGTCTTAGCGGATTAATCACACCATCACTTGATGAAATGGTTTTTTTAGCACAGGAAATGCAACGGCAAGAGTTTAAAGTCCCGCTACTCATAGGCGGTGCAACCACAAGTAAGGCGCATACCGCTGTGAAGATCGATCCTCAATATGAACATGCTGTTGTACATGTTAATGATGCATCTCGAGCTGTTACCATAGCGGGTGATTTATTAAAGCCAGATACATCGGCAAAGTTCAAATCGGATATTAAGGATGACTACGAAATTTTCCGAGAGAATTTTTCGAAACGTCAAACCGAGAAAGTATTTAAGTCTATTGAAGCGGCTAGACATAATAAATTTAAAATCGATTGGAATGCTTCAGAAATTGTGAAGCCTAATGCGTTAGGAGTTGAGATTCTTGAGGATTTTGATTTGAAAGTACTCAAGGATTATATAGATTGGATGCCTTTCTTCAGAAGTTGGGAATTGCACGGAAAATATCCCGATATTTTGACCGATACAGTGGTTGGTGAACAAGCTTCAGAATTATTTGCTGATGCACAAGAAATGCTTCTAAAAATCATTTCTGAAAAGCTACTCACTGCCAAGGCTGTTTTTGGTTTATTTGAGGCCAATTCAGCGAATGATGATGATATTTTAGTGCAGGTTTCAGAAAAGGAATATACCTTCCGAAGCCTGAGACAGCAATCTAAAAAAGCGGAAGGCAGACCAAATATAGCGCTAGCCGATTTTATTGCACCGAAGGAGTCAGGAGTCCAGGATTATATGGGTTGTTTTTGCGTTTCTACAGGGTTTGGAACGCATGAATTGGCTGCTAGATATGAAGCTGATCTTGATGATTATAATTCGATTATGGTAAAGGCATTGGCAGATAGATTAGCAGAAGCCTTTGCCGAATATTTACACAGAGAAGTACGGCTAAATCACTGGGGCTATGCAGCGAATGAAAACCTAACTAATACCGATTTGATTAAAGAGAATTACAAGGGAATAAGACCCGCGCCCGGATATCCTGCCTGCCCGGACCACTTAGAGAAAGAAACTATTTGGGAAGTGCTTCAGGTCAAGGAAAATATAGGAGTTGAACTTACAGAAAGTTTAGCTATGTGGCCTGCGGCTTCAGTTTCGGGTTATTATTTTGGAAATTCGGAGGCACGCTATTTCGGATTAGGGAAAATAAAAGAAGACCAAGTTAAAGATTTTGCTAAAAGAAAAAATATTGATTTTGAAGTTGCTAAAAAGTGGCTCAGACCTAACATCGCAGAATAAATGAAAGTAACAGAACACATAGAAAAGGCACATGGGAAAACTCAGTTTTCTTTTGAAATTTTACCCCCCCTCAAAGGCGAGAACATACAATCGGTTTTCGACGGTATCGATCCTTTAATGGAGTTTAAACCACCATTTATTGATGTTACATATCATAGAGAGGAATACGTTTATGAAGAAATGGAGAATGGATTGCTTCAAAAAAAGGTAGTTCGTAAACGACCAGGTACTGTTGGTATTTGTGCTGCCATACAGAATAAATACGATGTAGATGCAATACCGCATATATTATGCGGTGGATTTACGAAGGAAGATACCGAGAATTTCTTAATTGATTTAGGTTTCTTAGGAATCGATAATGTCATGGCCCTTAGGGGAGATGCCGTAAAAAGTGAGACATATTTTGTACCTGAGAAAGAGGGACATAGCTATGCGAGTGATTTGGTAACACAAATTACCTCTTTAAACAATGGGACTTATTTGGACAGTAGTCTTCAGAATTCTACGCCCACAGATTTTTGTATTGGAATTGCAGGCTATCCGGAAAAACACCTAGAAGCACCTAATTTTGAGAGTGACTTGCATTTTTTAAAGAAAAAGATTGCATGTGGTGCTACCTATGTAGTCACGCAGATGTTTTTCGATAATAAAAAGTATTTCAAATTTGTTGAGAAATGCAGAGCAGCTGGTATCACTGTTCCAATAATACCAGGATTGAAGCCGCTTTCTACTAAAAAACAGTTGAATATGATTCCCCAGCGTTTTAATACCGAACTACCAGAAGAATTAATTAAAGAAGTGTTGAAGTGCAAAAATAATGATGAAGTTAAGCAGGTAGGGGTAGAATGGTGCATTACGCAGAGCAAGGAATTGTTTAAGGAGAAAATCCCTTTTTTGCATTATTATTCGATGGGTAAAAGTAAAAACATACAAGCTATCGCAAGGGAATTGTTTTAAACCTTAGCTTTCCTAATTTAATTTTTTTTAATTTAGCTTTTAATGGCTGTTTATGCTTTCTAGAAAAACTAAATACGGATTAAAGGCTATCGCTTATTTGGCTCGCAATGTTGAAGATACACCGATTCAGATTTCGGTAATCTCTGCTGCTGAGAATATTTCAGTAAAATTTCTAGAGACCATACTGCTTACACTTAAGAAAGCTGGGTTCTTAGCCTCAAAAAAAGGTAAAGGGGGTGGTTATTATTTGCTCAAAGATGCTAAAGATATTTCAATTGCGGCGGTTTACAGAGTTCTTGAAGGGCCAATATCGATGGTTCCTTGTGTCAGTTTAAATTTTTACGAAAAATGTTCAGATTGCCCTGATGAAAGTGCCTGTAGTGTCCATAATTTGATGACAGAAGTAAGGGATAGTAACCTCAAAATACTTGAAAATAGATCTCTAGCCGATTTTATAATATTGAAATAATTAAGTTCATTATTTATTGATTTTTAAAACCTTTATGATTCCAAGTCGAAAAGAAGTTCAAGATGCGAGAGAACGGGTAAGGCCCTATGTTCATAATACACCGGTTATCACATCACGATTGATTGATGAACTTTCAGGGGCATCCATCTATTTTAAATGTGAGAATTTTCAGAAAATGGGAGCCTTTAAAATGAGGGGTGCCGTAAATGCAATATTGCAACTAGATGCTGTTGAAAGAGAAAAAGGAGTCGTTACACATTCATCGGGAAATTTTGCACAGGCGCTTTCATTGGCTTCTAAGAATCTAGATGTTAAAGCACATATCGTTATGCCGTCAAATGCTGCATTGGTAAAGAAGAATGCAGTTGAAAGTTATGCTGGCGTTATATCAGAGTCAGAGCCTACATTAAAAGCCAGAGAGGAGGAAGCAAATAGAATAGTAAACGAGACGGGCGGTACTTTTCTTCATCCATCAAATAATACGAACGTTATTTTGGGTCAAGGAACTGCCGCAATGGAATTGCTAGAAGAGATGCCCGATTTAGAGTTCATTTTTGCACCTGTAGGAGGCGGTGGGCTCATAGCCGGTACTGCAATGGCTGCCCACTATTTCGGAGACAACTGTAAAACAATAGGAGGAGAGCCAATGCAAGCGGATGATGCGTATCGTTCCTTACTTAGTGGGAATATTGAAACTAATGACACAGCAATAACAATTGCTGATGGACTTAGAACCAATTTAGGAGACAAGAATTTTCCTATTATTAAAAAATATGTTAGAGAGATAATTAGGGTGGAAGAGGAAGAGATAATAGCCGCTATGAAATTACTTTGGGAGCGTTTAAAGATTGTTATTGAGCCTTCTAGCGCTGTGCCTTTTGCGGCGTTATTAAAAGAGAAAAACCGCTTCCGAGGGAAGAAAATTGGGATAATTATTTCAGGTGGAAATGTTGATTTATCAACGTTGGCTTTTTAGTAAACTAAAGATTCCTTTTATTTGCGGCAATGACAAGTAAATTAACAATACTTCTTCTTTTCTTCTCTATTTCGTTATTCAGTCAAGGGAAAGAAACTTCTTCTTTTTTAGATGCGAACTATTTTTACGGAACAATCCTAAGGCATAATAAAGATATTGCGCATTTGGTTAAAGGGCATCCCGAAGGTTTGATACTTAGTTATAATCGAAAAACATTTGGTGACAAACGATGGCAACAAGCCTATAACTATCCTGATTGGGGTTTTTCTTTTTTATACCATAACCCGCAAAATAGTATCTTAGGTGAAAATTATGGGCTCCACGGGCATTATAATTTTTACTTTTTTAAAAGAAATTTATTGTTCCGAGTTGGGAGTGGTATTTCGTATAATACAAATCCATTCGACTTAGACACGAATTTTAAAAATAACGCCTATGGGAGTCATATTTTGAATTCGACTTACTTTTTGATTAATTACAACAAACAAAATATTTTTAAAGGCTTTGGACTGCAAGCCGGTCTTACGCTGATTCATTATTCAAATGCCAACGTAAGAGCACCAAACGCTAGTACAAATACGATGGCTTTTAATATTGGCATGCAGTATGAACTAGACCAAAAAGAATCGCCTACATTGTTCAAAAAGAACACTTATGAAAAATATTCAGAACCGATTAAATTCAATGTAATGTTGCGAAGTGGGGTCAATGAAAGTGATTTTATAGGGCTTGGGCAACATCCATTTTTGATAGTTTCATCTTTTTTAGATAAAAGGTTGAGTTATTTAAGTAGCCTTCAATTTGGGGCTGAGGTCTTTTTCGCTCCATTTCTTAGAAAGCAGATAGAGTATGTTGCAGCATCCTTTCCAAGCTTTGGAACTAATGGAAATGCGGATAGTACCCGAGTTGGTGTTTTTGTAGGTCATGAATTGCACTTGAATAAACTAGGTATATTAACTCAATTGGGTTATTACGCTTATTACCCTTATGAATTTGAAAGTAGGGTGTATATAAGAGCAGGACTAAACTATTCTTTTTATAAAAATATTTTTGGCTCGGTGACATTAAAATCGCATGGTGGGAAGGCCGAAGCAGTTGAATTTGGACTTGGAATACGTATTTAAAATGATAAATAAAGGCTATTACATACTGGTTTTAATTATTTTCACTGCTTGTAGTTCTGACAATCTGAATGGTTGTTTTCAGGCGTCTGGTTCTATCATTGAAACCACGTTTCCTGTTTCAGGATTTACAAAAATTCAGATTGAAGGCGAAGTGTCATTGATAATTAAGCAAGGCGCCGTTCAAGAAGTTATAGTGGAAACCGGTGAGAACCTATTGAGCAACGTATATGTTGGTGTTGAAGGTGAAACGCTCATCATTAGAGATGGGAATACCTGCAATTTAGTTAGGGACTATGGAATTACGAAGGCATACGTAACAACACCTAACATAACGAAGGTTCAGAATAGTTCGACCTATGATATCACAAGCGATGGTGTTTTAAATTTCCCCGAATTAACTTTGGTTAGTAATACTACTGGTGGGATTGAAAATGTTAGAAAAGGAGGTGATTTTTACCTTAGCCTAAATTGTGAAAGTCTTTTGGTTAGTGCAAATGGACAAAGCGTGTTTTATTTGTCTGGGACTACAATCAATGCTGAAATAAAATTTACAGACGAAGCACCTCGTTTTGAAGGTGCAGAACTGCAAATAAGTGAATTGAAAATTTTTCAGCGAAGTGCAAATAAAATGATTGTAAATCCGCAGAATAAAATTTCTGGAGAGATTCGAGGTACCGGGGATGTTATTGCGGTTAATGAGCCTTCAATTGTAGAGGTCCAACAATTCTTTACTGGCCAATTAATCTTTCAAGATTAGATGACTACTATTTTCCCGAAGTCAATTCAATGAACAATTTTTCTAGTGTCGAATTTTTTTGTTGTAATTGAAGTATTTTCAAGCCGTTATCATGAGCAAAATCGAATACCCGACTTCTCATATCTTTTTCAGAATTAAAATATATATGATATATAAATCCTGAAGTATTTTCTACTTTCTCAACCTGAGCAATTTGCTTCAGTGCAACTTCTTCAACTCTATAATCAAATTCGACCTCGACGATGTGTTGGGCATTCTTTTTTAAATCGATCAGCTTTTTATCCAAAACGATTTTGCCTTTATTGATAATGATTACTCGATCACAAATAGCCTCTACTTCTTGCATTATATGTGTTGAAAGTAAAACAGTTTTCGACTCCCCAACATTTTTAATTAGCGCTCTAATCTCAATTAATTGATTTGGATCTAGTCCAGTGGTGGGTTCATCTAGTATTAAAACTTCGGGGTTGTGAAGCAATGCACTTGCCAAGCCAACGCGCTGTCGAAATCCTTTGGAAAGCTGTCCTATTCTTTTATTTGCTTCAGATGAGAGACCAGTTCTATCAATTATTTTTTCAACCTCTAGTTTTGATATTTTATAAATTTCGGCATTAAACTCTAGGTACTCTCTAACATACATTTCAAGATAGAGTGGATTGTGTTCTGGCAAATAACCGATGCTTTTTTGAACCTTCAAAACTTCTTTTGAGACATTATAGTCGTTTACCATTGCAGTACCTGAAGTAGCTTCTAGATACGTGGTGAGTATTTTCATCAAGGTTGATTTACCCGCACCATTAGGCCCAAGGAAACCAACGATCTCTCCTTTGGCTATATTGAATGAAACATTATCAAGTGCTTTTTGATTTCCGTATTCCTTCGTGATATTTGTAACGTTTATTGACATAGTTCTCTAAGTTTGTAAAGTTACATATTAAAAAATCTCAAAAAATATTTTGTTGTTTTAAAGTTTTAGTTACTTTAGCCCTTTACAAACGAAGAATGAATACATTAAGTACATATTTTAATTTTTGGTTTTTCTATTTTATGGAAAAGACCGAGAATTCTATGTAATTAATTCATCATATTAATTATTGAAAGTCTCGGATAGAATCTGAGACTTTTTTTATTGTTTAATTTTAAATTGAGACCTATGAAAATTGCAATTCAAGGAATTGAAAGCTCGTTTCACGATATGGCGACACGGAAATTATTTCCAGATGCCGATGTCGAGCTGATTATGTGTGATAGCTTCGAGAAAGTTACGAAGTGTATTGAAGAGTCGGAAGCAGATTTTGGAGTTTTAGCCTTAGAGAACACAATTGCGGGATCAATTTTGCCAAACTACAACTTGATAGATGCCAGCGGATTGGTTATTTATGATGAGGTTTTTTTAAACATTCAGATGTACATCATGGCTCTTAAGGGAGAAACGATTTATGATATTGAGGAGGTGCATTCACATCCTGTAGCATTGCTTCAGTGTAAAGATTATCTTCGGAAACTACCACCTCAGCTAAAAATAATCGAGGGGAAGGATACAGCTTCCGAAGCAAAAAAAATAAAAGAGGGTAATTTGAAGGGTGTCGCTGCTATTGCAGGAAAACAGGTCGCAGAAAAATTCGGACTTGAAATACTTGATAGTAATATTCAAACAATGAAGGATAATCAAACTCGATTTGTACTCATTGGAAAAAATGAAGTCGAGCCTAAAGAAAATGCGAATAAGGCAACGTTAAAATTCGAATTGTCTCACGATCCAGGAAGCCTTGCTAATACGCTGCAATTATTTACGACTTTCAATATTAATTTAACAAAGATTCAATCGTTGCCAATCGTTGGAAGACCATGGCAATATGCATTCTTTGTTGATGTTATGTTTGAGGACTATGAGCTTTTTAAACAAGTTATTGATGTCTTGAAAAAAGCGGTAACAGAATTAAAAATTCTTGGCGTTTACCACTATAATATTAAAAATGTACCAAGTCAGTTAACAAAAATTATGACAAATGGAAAATAATAAAAATCTTAGGTCCTGGTTAGATAAATTTGGATTGGACCATCCATTAGTAATTGCAGGACCTTGCAGTGCTGAAACAGAGGAGCAAGTGCTTAAAATTGCACATCAATTAAAAGATACTGATACCACGGTATTGCGAGCTGGAATTTGGAAGCCTCGAACGCGCCCGGGGATGTTTGAGGGAGTTGGTGCTCTCGGACTAAAATGGTTGCAGAAAGCAAAGGAGGAAACCGGATTGTTAACAACAACGGAAGTGGCTAATGCGAATCATGTAGATTTAGCTTTGCAACATGATGTTGATATTTTGTGGATTGGTGCTCGAACAACAGTATCCCCTTTTATAGTTCAGGAAATTGCTGAGGCACTAAAAGGTACGGATAAAACGGTTTTAGTTAAGAATCCTGTGAATCCAGATTTGGCGTTATGGCTCGGTGCTGTTGAACGATTGTATTCTGCCGATATTAATAACCTTGGGGTAATACATCGTGGTTTCTCAACCTATGAGAAGACAAAATACCGAAATAACCCTGAATGGCAAATACCGATTGACTTACAGAGTCGTTTTCCCGACTTGCCACTTATTCTAGACCCTTCGCATATTGCAGGACGCCGTGATATTATCTTCGACCTATGTCAAACAGCCTTAGACCTTAATTACGACGGTCTAATGATTGAAACACATTTTGACCCAGATAATGCTTGGAGCGATGCGAAGCAGCAAATTACACCTAAAGATTTGGATCAAATAACGGTAGATCTGCGGATACGTAAGGAAGAGGATAATACGGTCAAGTATACTAATGAACTAAACACTTATCGAACCCAAATCGATGTGATTGATAATAAGTTGGTCGAAATGATGGGGAAGCGAATGAAGATTGCTGAGGACATTGGAATGCTTAAAAAGAAAAACAATGTGGCTATTCTTCAAAATAAAAGATGGAATGAGATTTTAGGTAAAATGATTTTGGAAGGTGAGGATAATAATCTAAGTGAAGAATTTATGTTGCATATTTACAAAGCAATACACTTGGAATCAATTAATCATCAAAAAAAGATTCTTGGGAACTAAAAAGTTTTGCAACTTTGCTACATGAAGAATGGTGTTGTCTATAAATCTACGGGGAGTTGGTATACGGTGAAAGCCGAAAATGGCACCTTTTATGAATGTCGGATTAAAGGGAAATTTCGGATAAAAGGAATTAAGAGTACCAGTCCCGTTTCTGTAGGTGATCACGTGCAATTTGATGTCGAAACTAAGGGTGATGAAACCATTGGAATTATTACTAAAATAGGGGAACGAGATAACTATATTATACGTAAATCTGTAAATCTTTCAAAGCAGACTCATATTATTGCGGCGAATATTGACGTTGCTTTTTTGCTTATAACACTTAATAATCCGCCAACTTTTACGTCGTTCATTGATCGTTTTTTAGTTACCGCTGAAGCCTACGAAATTAGGGCCGTTCTTCTTTTTAATAAGATAGATACTTATAACGAGGACGAGCTTTTAGAGGTGAAGCTACTCGCGGCATTATATCGCTCAATAGGCTACGAATGTATAGGAATATCTGCAAGTACTGGAAAGAATGTAGACAAGGTGAAAGAGATGATGAAGGATAAAGTTTCGATGTTTTCAGGCCATAGTGGCGTTGGTAAGTCGACACTTGTGAATACCATAGAACCTAATCTGAACTTAAAAACGACACAAATTTCCAATCAGCACATGCAAGGACAGCATACCACTACCTTCGCTGAAATGTTCGATCTTTCTTTTGGAGCTCAAATTATCGATACACCCGGCATTAAGGGATTTGGAATAGTGGAAGTCGATAAAGAGGAATTAGGGGGTTATTTCCCCGAGTTCTTTAAACTGAAAGAAAACTGCAAATTCAATAATTGCCTTCATTTGGAGGAACCACATTGCGCTGTGAAAGAGGCCTTAGAGGAAGAAGAGATCGCTTGGTCACGCTATAGAAGTTATCTTCAGATGATAGAAGGCGAAGAAGAGCATTATCGCAAAGACATATACACCAATGAATAAGTTTTCGAGTCGGTACTTCTGTACATAAGAAGAGATAAAAAGTTATGAGAGTCGTAGTCCAAAGAGTAAAAAAAGCTTCTGTTGAAGTTGCTGAAGAAGTTGTTTCCAAAATAGGACCTGGTTTTTTAATACTTCTAGGTATAGAGTCTGAAGATACACAGGTAGATATTGATTGGCTTTGTGCGAAGATTGCGAAGCTCAGAGTTTTTGCAGATGAGAACGATGCTATGAATAACTCAATCTTGGATGTTCAAGGTGACATCATTGTTGTGAGTCAGTTTACGCTCCACGCAAGCGTAAAAAAAGGGAATAGACCCTCTTTTATTAAAGCGGCACGGCCAGAGGTCGCGATTCCATTGTACGAGGCTTTTATAAAACAGCTAGAAACCGAATTTGGAAAGGAAGTCCAAACTGGTGTTTTTGGAGCCATGATGGACGTTGCTCTTATAAATGACGGACCAGTAACCATTTTCATAGATAGTAAAAACAAAGAGTGAGAATTATTTCATCGAAATTTCAATATTTTTATCTTTGGGACTTACGATTACAAAGTATTAGAAGGCTCTTACCAGCATCTCATTTATAAAGAAAACCAGAAGGGTGTACTTTCAAAAACATAGACTATGGATATTAAAAATGCACAACTTGACGTCGATAAATGGATTAAAGAACATGGCGTTCGTTATTTTAATGAGCTTACTAATATGGCCCAGCTAACTGAAGAAGTTGGAGAAGTGGCCCGAATCATTGCAAGGCGTTATGGCGAACAGAGCGAAAAAGAAAGTGATAAAGGCAAAGACCTAGGAGAAGAACTCGCCGATGTATTGTTTGTTGTTCTATGTTTGGCGAATCAGACAGGAATAGATCTACAGGAGGCTTTTGATAAAAAACTGGATTTGAAAGCGAAACGTGATCATGATCGACATCACAGCAATAAAAAACTAAAATAATGTTTAAGAAAGTTATAAATTATGATGGATTCTGGAGGTCGGTTGTCTCTTTGGCAATTGCTTTCGCACTAGTTTTTATTCTTATTAAATGGGCAATATCAGGTTTTGAGAGTGCTTTTTTTGAGCAAGGAGACCCTGTTAGATTTTTTGCAGGCATTGTGCTAGCCGGTTTTGTTTATGGCTTCTTTGTAACCTTCGGAAAATTTAGAGCCAAAATCAAGAACCAGGAGCGTAAACAATGAGAGCCTTACTAAAATCGAAAGAAACTTCTGGAGTTGAGGTGAATATTGCTGTAACGGGTTCAAAAAGCGAATCGAATCGGTTGCTTTTACTGAAGGCATTATATTCAAATATTGCAATTGAAAATCTCTCTAATAGCGACGATACTGTAGTGTTAAAGCAGGCTCTTGAAACGTCGAGTCACACTGTTGATATTCATCATGCAGGAACGGCGATGCGTTTTCTAACGGCTTATTTTGCCAGTACTGAAGGAGTAGATGTAATTCTATCAGGAAGCAAGCGAATGCATGAACGCCCCATTAAAATCCTCGTGGACGCGTTAAAAGATTTAGGAGCCAACATAGAATATATTGATGTGGACGGGTATCCTCCATTGCGAATTTATGGCAGTGAATTAAAAGGGGATTTAGTGAAGATGCAGGCAAATGTAAGTAGCCAGTATATTTCAGCCTTACTGCTTATTGCGCCATCCTTGCCAAAGGGGTTGGTGTTGGAATTGGAAGGTGCTATTACATCGATACCATACATCAATATGACGCTTGCGTTACTAAATCAATTAGACGTTACAACATCGTTTGAACAAAATACAATTCATATTTCTCCAAAGCAAGTTGTTAAGGATACAAGGATTGTGGTAGAATCAGATTGGAGCTCGGCCTCCTATTTTTATAGTTTAATAGCGTTGTCTGAGGAGTCAAAAGTTACGTTAACTAGTTATTCAGAAGAAAGTTTACAGGGTGATGCAGCTCTAATTAATATTTATAAAGCTTTAGGCATTGATACTGTTTTCAATGCTTCGGAAACGGCTATCACCCTTTCAAAAACCGGTGAAAAAATTTCAAATTTTCTTTCTTTGAATTTATCGAATACGCCCGATATCGCTCAAACAATTGTAGTAACTTGTTTCGGATTAGGTGTAGGTTGTAAATTAACGGGCTTACATACGTTGAAAATAAAAGAAACCGACAGACTTTCAGCTTTAAAAACTGAATTAGAAAAACTGGGAGCAGTAGTATCCATTACGAAGGATTCTTTGGAGCTAGATGCTAATCGTGATACTACTTTTTCTGGTGCAATTAATGAAATCTGCGAGATAGATACCTATCAAGACCACAGGATGGCTATGGCTTTTGCACCCTTAGCATTAAAATTTCCACTCATTATTAAGGACCCAATGGTCGTGACGAAATCGTTTCCAAGTTTTTGGGAGGACGTAGAATCGATGGGCATTGCGGTGGATTTCAAATAATAAACGTCTATTTACTTGACAACCCCTATGCTGAGGTTGTATATTTGCCATCGTCTAAAAATTAACACGACTTTATATGGGAATGAAACTTTCTAATTTTCAATTCGAACTTCCAGACGAATTGTTAGCGGAATATCCGGCAGAAAACAGGGATGAATCCCGTTTGATGGTACTTAACCGCAAAGAGCAAACTATTGAACACAAGTATTTTAAAGATATAATCGATTATTTTGAGGAGGATGATGTTTTGGTTTTAAACAACACCAAAGTTTTTCCAGCTCGCCTTTTTGGAAACAAAGAGAAAACGGGAGCTAGAATTGAAGTTTTCTTGTTACGTGAATTGAATTCTGAAACACGTCTTTGGGATGTACTTGTTGATCCTGCCAGAAAAATAAGAATTGGTAATAAGTTGTATTTTGGAGATGATGATACTTTGGTTGCCGAGGTAATTGATAACACAACGTCCAGAGGTAGAACACTGAGGTTCTTATTTGATGGGTCGTATGAAGAATTCAGGAATAAATTGACTGAACTTGGTGAAACACCTCTTCCTAAATATATAAAAAGAGAAGTTGAACCTGAAGATGCAGAACGTTACCAAACTATTTTTGCTAGTAAAGAAGGTGCTGTTGCTGCTCCTACTGCTGGTTTGCATTTTTCAAAGCACTTATTGAAACGTCTTGAGATAAAAGGTGTTGATTTTGCTGAAGTTACTTTGCATGTTGGTTTAGGTACTTTTAGCGCAGTTGAAGTTGAAGATTTATCTAAGCATAAAATGGATTCTGAAGAAATGAGTATTGATGACGATACTGCAATTAAAATCAATGCAGGAATTGAAAGAAAGAGTCGAGTTTGTGCAGTTGGAACAACTGCTATGCGAGCTTTAGAGAGTTCTGTTTCATCAAATCATAGATTAAACGCATACGCAGGTTGGACGAATAAGTTTGTTTTTCCTCCCTACGATTTTAGTATTGCAAATGCAATGATTACTAATTTCCATACGCCAAAATCTACGTTATTAATGATGGTTTCTGCATTTGCAGGTCATGATTTTATAAAGCGTGCTTATGCGGAGGCAATTAAAGAAAATTACAGATTCTACACGTATGGTGACGCCATGCTAATTATCTAGAAAAGTGCTATATATTGTTAAAAATCCCGATGTTTAATCGGGATTTTTTGCTTTGTAACGATTTGATTTTCAAATATCAAAATAAAGAACTACTTTAGTTCACTTGATTGATTGTATTTCAAATTAAAGAATGAAAAGAACACTACTTTTTGCTTTCTTATTCCTTGCTTTTCTATCTTGTTTTTCACAGGGCATAGAACAGATACCAATGAGTTGGCAATTGGGAGATCGGTCGAGTGTGAGTATTATTGAATTGCCCCCATTAGATCTTGATGAAATTATACAGCAAGATAGTATCAATGATTTGGATAAAAGTCTTCCTTGGCGCTACGGAATTTCTCGACCTGTTCAACTAGATATGAGCCAAGACGGCGAATGGACCGATTTGCCCAATATTGGTAGAATATGGCGTGCAGCCATTAAATCGCCTGATGCCATTAATATTAGTGTTAATTTTGAGAATTTCCATATCCCTGAAGGAGCAACATTACATCTTTATAATGAAGATCGCTCCGATATTTCCAAAACCTATTCTAGTGCTCAAAACAGACAAAATAAACAAGTAGCTTCATGGTACATAGGAGGTGATTTGATTTTGATTGAATACTTCGTTCCCCATTATGTTACTGAAGAAGCGAAACTGGAAATTGGAAGTGTCATACACGGATATAGATTAGGCCGCATAAGACAATATGTTCAAAATACGCGTGGATTAAATGATTCGGGCGAATGCAATTATGATGTGAATTGCTCAATCGGTGCCGATTTTGATGATAAAAAGGATGTTGTAAAAAAGACGGTTGCCTTACTCACGTTAGGTAATGGTTATTTATGTTCTGCATCTTTGATGAATAACACAAGAAACGATAAAACGCCATATTTACTTACTGCAAATCACTGTTTGGAGATGAGCGATCCTGCCTTTTGGACGGTTAGATTTAATTGGATGAGTCCAAATCCAATATGCGGTACTGGAGAAAACAGCGATGATATTCAAACTAATTTCACCATGAGTGGGGCTGAGGTAAAAGCTAGTAATGCGCTGAGTGATTTCGCCCTGGTGGAAATGTTTAGTTCAATACCGGAATCGTGGGATATAGCGTTTGCAGGTTGGGATAATACCGATACCGAGCCCGAATTTGAGGTGGGAATTCATCATCCTAATGGCGATATCATGAAAATATGTAGAGATGATTCGGGAGCTGTTAAAGAAAATGCCAATGGTACAGAAGTTTGGCTAATTGGAGGTGTTTCCGTTGGAACAGGAAATGGTTGGGAATACGGCAGTACTGAAAGTGGCTCTTCGGGATCTCCTCTTTTTGATCAAGATGGAAGAGTAATAGGGCAACTCTATGCAGGACAAAGCTTTTGCGATGGAGTACAGAATAATAATGATTATGATATCTATGGCAGATTTGGTGTTTCTTGGGATTCTGGAACTTCTCAGCAAACCAGATTGAGAGATTGGCTGGATCCAATTAGTAGTGGCGCCACGACACTAGAAACAATACAAAATATACTGAATGTTTCTGATAATGAATTTGCAGGGACTCTAGAAATTTATCCTAATCCGGCGACTAGCCATATCACAGTAATGAATAATAAGTACCCAAACTTATCCTACACCATTTTTAATTTAATGGGACAAAAGCTGAAGGAGGGTTCACTGTCTAATACAGAAAATATGCTTTCTGTTGAAAGCTTTAATGACGGAATCTATTTTCTTTATTTGTTGGATAATGATTCCGAAGTTAGCATTACCAAAAAAATTATTGTCGGAAAATAGTCGTACTTCCTCTATTTCAGTATACGTAAGTTCTGTATCCTATTTATAGGAATTCGTTTATGTTACATCACAACTTTGAATCTTTCTTCTTTTTAATTTCAGTATTTTTGCATTCGAATGATTTCAGAAAAAAAAGATATAAGATCACTATCTAAGGAAGACTTACGAGTCTTCTTTGAAAGTATAGGCGACAAAGCCTTTCGAGGCAATCAAGTGTATGAATGGCTTTGGAGTAAAGGCATTCACAGTTTTGATGATATGACGAACATATCTAAAGAAACCAGAGCGCATTTGGAAGAGAATTATGTTATCAATCATATAGAAGTTGATAGTATTCAAAAAAGTAATGACGGGACTATTAAAAATGCCGTGAAGCTTCATGACGGATTCATAGTAGAGTCGGTTTTAATTCCCACGAAAAAAAGAACTACGGCATGTGTTTCCTCACAAGTAGGATGTAGCCTTGACTGCAAGTTCTGTGCAACCGCACGATTAAAAAGAATGCGGAATCTGAATCCAGATGAAATTTATGATCAAGTAGTTGCTATTGATAAAGAAAGTCGGTTGTATCAAGGTATGCCTCTTTCAAATATCGTTTTTATGGGTATGGGGGAGCCCTTAATGAATTATAAGAATGTATTGGAGTCTATTGAAAAGATAACGTCGGTAGAGGGTTTAGGGATGTCTCCAAAACGTATTACCGTTTCAACGTCTGGTGTCCCGAAAATGATTCGAAAACTCGCTGATGACGAAGTCAAATTTCACTTAGCCGTATCATTACATTCAGCAATTCAAGAAACGCGAGAGCAGATTATGCCTTTTGCTAAAAGCTTTACTTTAGAGGATCTAAAAGAATCTCTCATATATTGGTATGAAAAAACGGGTAAAAAGGTTACCTACGAGTATATAGTTTGGGACGGGATAAACGATACATTTGAAGACATAGATGCGCTCGTAAAATTTTGTAAGGCTGTACCTTGCAAGGTTAATATTATTGAATACAATCCTATAGACGATGGTGAATTTCAACAAGCACCAAGCAAATCAATCGATAATTATATAAATAGCTTAGAAAGAAATAGAATACCAGTTACGGTGCGCAGAAGTCGTGGAAAAGATATTGATGCTGCCTGTGGTCAATTAGCTAATAAATCGACTTAATCCAGAGCATCCAAATATTCTAAGAGCATCGTCACTCCTTCTTGATCAACAGTAGATCGTCCTATTTGAGGCATTCTGTACGTAGGAACATTGCTTTGAACACGAACTTCTATTTCACCTCGATTTGCATAGATTCCACTGTCATCAAAGGGAGTTTCTAATCTAAAATCTAGTCCGAAATTAGTAACTTCTCCACCAGGTTGATGGCAATGAGCACAGTTAATATCTATATAAGCCCTTCCGCGAGAAAAGATATCCAGATTTTCATCTGTCCAATCCGGTAAAACTGAAATATTATTGCTATTCGCACCTTCTAAAATACCTATAGATGCAAAATAGTCTAGCTGATTTTGAGTTGTAAAACTGGGTATAAAATTCCAATTTCGCAATTTAGGGCCAATTGGAGTAACGACATTAGATTTACTATGACATGTAATGCAATTTTCCTGTGTAGGTATCACATAATCTATGTTCTGAACGGTGCCACTACTATCGGTATAGCTTAAGGCTAATGAACTCCCCTGCTCGTCGTAGGCAGCTTCCGTCTGGGTCTCATTCCAGATATAGGTTCTCATACTCCAAATGCCGTCTACTTTAATCGAAATACGTGTTTCGATAATTTGTTTTTCTGAATTAGGATTTGTCTCGTCTAGTTTATAGTAAAAAGTTTTAGCCATTAAAGTATTGTCTGGGAATTTCGGAAATAAATCTGAAGATTCATAGCGCATTGCTTGCCCATTAGGAAGTCGGATAAGCCGCTGCTTTACTGCGTAGTCTGTAAATAGGCCACTGTTTAATTCAAATAATTGCACACCGTCTGCAGGGTTGAGATCTGCTAAGTCACCACTAAACACTCCCATTGAAGATAAGGTTGGTTCAAAAACTAGTGGAGCTTCTTGTGTTGTGAAGGATGCTGTATTACTGGCGCCAGATTCGTTTCCCGCTGCATCAAGCGCTGTTACATAATAGCTGTACCCACTTTCCTCGGTAAGACCAGATGGTGAAAAACTAGTTGCTGTAAGATTGGTTTCAACAAGGGTTCCATCTTGGTAGATTTGATATGACGTAACCGCAACATTATCCGTCGCAGCATCCCAACTTAACAGGGCAGAAGTGCCCGTTATATTTGAAACAATTAGATTTAAAGGAGCTGATGGATTTTCGGTGTCAGCAACAACAGAAGGGCTATCATCACCCGAGCAACCCACGAATACCATTATCGAGGCAATCACTATAAGTAGGCCTAACTTTTTCATTTTAAGTGCAATTTGACGATAAAAATATGAAATAACATTCGAAAAATATAAAATGTACTCTTAAATTCTTAAGTCCTTAAAATGAAAGCTTCTGTTATTGAAAAATTAATCTAACAATAACTGGACTTGTTAATAGCAGTTTCAGCAACTGCTTTTTGACGAAATAAACAAAAAAGAGTCATACCACCTATTTTTTGATGATTGGAATGAGTCTTGAAAGTGCTCGATATATGTTATTGGCTTTATGCGTGTTATAATTTTCTACGAAAGGTAAAGACATTTATACTTATCTTTAGGTTTCTATAAACCAAACCAATTACAATGCAATTCTTACGCCGACCTAGCATTATATTTTCAATTCTCTTTTTCCTTTGTATTCAAGTAAATGCCCAGGATTATTTCCTAAAAGACAAGGTGCCTTTTGACCCTGCTATTCCTTCTCCTGAGGCTTTCTTAGGATATCCAATTGGAGGTCAGCATACGAGGCACGACCAAATTGTAGCCTACCTTACAAAATTGGCGGAACTTTCAAATAGAGCGTCTATTACTACCTATGGTGAAACACATGAGCATCGCAAACTTGTAATGCTTACAGTTACTACTCCTGAGAATCTTCAAAACCTTCCGCAGATAAAACAGCAACATTTACAATTTGTAAATCCGAATGCTACGCCTACGAATTATGATGCTGTTCCTATCTTTATCAATTTGGGATATAATGTGCATGGAAACGAACCTTCATCTTCCGAAGCAGCCTTGCTCACAGCATACACTTTAGTCGCTTCTAATAGCCCTGAAATAGAGAATTACTTAAGTAATGCGGTCATTTTTATCGATCCAACCATCAATCCAGACGGGCGCGATAGACATACCCAATGGGCAAATCAGTATAAGGGGAATCCGCTGGTAAGTGACAATATGGATGCTGAACACAACGAGGGCTGGCCAAGAGGACGTACTAATCATTATTGGTTTGATTTGAATCGTGACTGGCTTTTAGCCATCAATCCGGAGAGTAGAGGAAAGTTAGCTTGGTATCATGAATGGTACCCGAATGTGGTTACAGATTTCCACGAGATGGGCACTAATAGCAGTTATTTTTTCGAGCCTATGAAACCCAACGCTTCATTAGATCCCATAATGCCCAAAGAGAATTATGAAGATTTGAACGATTTGTTCGCCCCTTATTTTTCGGACGCTTTGGACAATGTAGGATCCTTTTATTTTACGAAAGAAGCCTTTGATGGAACATATCCTGGCTATGGTTCTTCCTACCCGGATCTACAAGGAGCACTGGCTTTGTTGTTTGAGCAAGCCAGCTCACGCGGACACTTACAGGAAACAGATTATGGAACTATTTCTTTTCCGTTTACCATTCGGAATCAATATATATCTAGTATCGCAACAATAAAAGCGGCTGTTGAGAATAAAGCAGTACTGAGAAAATATCAACAGGACTTTTTCAAAACGGCCATAAAACCGGGTGCTAAAGGAAGTGCTAAAGCCTACGAATTTGGAGATGATTT
>Ga0075467_10000736_pt1 | contig 26829 bp, 22 predicted proteins | sample DEB08_DNA_9_FD_75067 | JGI IMG/M metagenome (GOLD analysis project Ga0075467, IMG submission 75067) | Aqueous microbial communities from the Delaware River and Bay under freshwater to marine salinity gradient to study organic matter... | ecosystem: Environmental > Aquatic > Marine > Coastal ... | reverse complement strand
TTCTTCGCGCTGGGCTTGATTTTGTTCGGGACTGCGTGGTGACATGGATTGAACGATTGGTCAAAGTTAAATAATATTTTTAAATGACCAAGTTTTCAATGCAAGAATTAGGGGCTTTGCTTTAGGGAGTTACCATAACTCTCTGATTCCCTAAAACCAAAAGCCCAGCCTCACGTAAGTGTAAAAATTCGGATGATTGGTACTGGTGCTGACATGAATTTCGAGGGGACCAATTAAACTGTTATAGGCATAGCCAATACTGTAGCCATCTAGCAGTAAATTGGAATCAAAAAGCGCTTCGAAGGAGTTTTCTAATCGGGCATAATTCACCTTTGCTAGGATGTAGTGATTGCGGGCGATTTCGTAATTTAAATCGGCGCGGGCCATAATTAAATTACGACCGTTAAGCTCCATAAAACGATGCCCTACAAAGCTTTCGATATAGTTTAAATAACTCTGGCCCATGCTTCCCAAATAAATTTGGTAGGGTAAGTCTAAGCCTGGCCCAATGGTATTAATGCCATTTATTTGACCGATTACCGTTAGCTTAGAATTAACAGGAACCACCTGTTGATACTTTAAATTAATTACCGAACTGGGTTCTAAAAAGGTCTCAAAACCAATTCTTTCCGCAATAATGCGATATTGCGCTTCTAGGCGAAAGCCGCTATGCGGGAAATTGGCATCATCGAAAGAGTCGAAATCGATATAACCGTAATAGTTGATAAAGCCTTTGTTAAGGTCTTCAAAATCGGCTCGTTCATAATCTTGACTAATATCCACGTTTTCAATTTGTACCCCACCCCCAATGGCATAGGCATCTTTTAAAGTAGACTGTAAAAAGAGATCGAGCGAATAGTCTTGATAAATGCGTTGGTTTACCGCCTCTAAGTTTACAAAGCTTTGATAACGAAAGCGGTGGCTTTTTAGCTTAATTCCTAGGGTAGGTATAAAGCCGCGATCTACAAAATAGTTAAGCTCACTGCGGGGCATATCCCCAAGCGCTAGATCAACACTAAGGCGAGAGTTTTTAAAAAGTAGGTTGCGATGCGTATAATTTATCAATAAAGAAGTTTTAAAATCGTCGCTATAATTTATGCCGGCTTTGAGTTTTTGCTGACTATTGTTTTCTTTTAGCTTCACAATAAGGCGATAGGCACTATCCAATTCCTCAATGGTGTAGTCAACCGTTTCAAAATAGCTGGAACCATAAAGCTGATCCATTCCTTTTTCTAGCTTGCGGATGCTAGCAACATCCCCTTCTTTAATGCCTAATTTACCTAAAACAAAAGAAGATGTAAAGCTTTTATTGCCCTCTAAAACAATCTCATTAACTAGTATTTCTTGCAGCGGTAGTGCTTTTTCCCGCTTGCGCAGATGCGTTGAACTATCGCGCTGTGCTAGTTGCTGAAGACTCTCCAAATGTTTCAAGGCTTCCGCGCGGCCCGCGGCAATAATCTCATCAAAACGGTCGAAACTGGTAATATTGGCGCCTTCAATTTTGGGACTAATCCAGATATCGGTAAGCTCTTCATTCTCGGCCTGATTGCGCGAGTTTAAGAAGCCCGTGGTTTGTCCTAAAACCTCCACAATGGTGTTTAATTCATCGCGCTCGCGCAGATAGTCTTGCATATCTATGCCAATGATAAAATCCACCTCTTTTTTAGCCATGTAGCGTACGGGGTAATTAAGTACCACACCACCATCTATGTACAAACTGTCATTAATTTCATAGGGAGTAAACAAAGACGGAAAAGCAGAACTGGCACGCAAAGCGTCCATTAAACGGCCGTGTTCAAAAACGCGCACTCCGCCCGTTTCTAAATTGGTGGCAATACAGAAGAAGGGAATAGGAAAGTCGCTAAAGTGATCGTAACGATAACTTTGCTGGGTAATGGTGCTGAGCTCTCTTAGAATATACTGAGCGAAATTCACCCCGCGCGGTAAGTTTATACCGTTGCTGTCTATCGGAAAGCTTAAGAAATAGCGTCCGTCACTTTTACGATCGAAATAACTTAAACGGTTGCGTGGTACTTCATTCGATAATAAGGCATCCCAGTCCACTTGTCGTAGATAGTCCTCCATTTCTTTGCCTGTAAAACCTAGGCTGTACATGGCGCCAATAATGGCCCCCATAGAAGTTCCACCAATATAGTCGATCTCGATCCCTGCTTCTTCCAAAACCTGAATAGCCCCAATTTGCGCCATGCATTTAGCCCCACCCCCGCTAAGCACTAAGCCGATTTTTAAGTCTTCTTGCGCTTTTAAGCTCCCGCTAAGGAGCAGTATTAGAAGTAGAATTAGGTTTTTGTACGCTTTCAATTATCTTCTTTTTTTAGCTCGGCGAAATGATTAATAATCAGCAAAGTTCTATTTTTTCCTACTATTTCTTCGAGCGCATCTGCGGAAGCTTCACGCACCTTAGAAACGCTTTTAAACTTTTTCAAGAGCAATTTAACGCTCTCATCACCAATACCTTTAATGTCGCTTAGCTCACTTTTAAAAGTGCCTTTGCTGCGTTTGTTGCGATGGTGGGTAATGCCAAAACGGTGGGCCTCATCGCGCATGCGCTGAATAACTTTCAAGGTTTCCGAACGCTTATCTAAATAAAGGGGATAAGGATCTTCCGGGAAATACAGTTCTTCCAGTCTTTTTGCAATGCCTAAAATCGCAATTTTCCCGCGTAAACCCAGATCTTCTAAAGCTTGCACTGAACTGCTTAATTGTCCCTTACCTCCATCAATTACTATCAGTTGCGGCAAGGGCTCTTTTTCTTCTAAAAGTCTTTTATAACGTCGGCTTACCGCTTCGTACATGCTGGCAAAATCATCAGGGCCCACAACGGTCTTAATATTGAAGTGACGATAATCTTTCTTGCTAGGTTTGCCATCTTTAAAAACTACACAGGCCGAAACGGGATAAGTACCCTGAATATTAGAGTTATCGAAACACTCAATGTGGGTGGGTTCTTCGCTCAGGCGCAAGTCCTCCTTCATTTGCTTCATCAGGCGTTTTACATGACGATCGGGATCTACAATTTGAATATTCTTGAGCTTTTCTAAGCGGAAATAGCGCGCATTTTTAATGCTTAATTCAATCAGTTTTTTCTTGTCGCCCCTTTGCGGGAGATGCGTAAAAACATCAGGTATCGGCAGCCTAATGGCATGCGACAAATAAATTTCCTTAGAATGCGATTTAAAGCGGCTGCGCAATTCGGGAATGGCGATTTCGAGGAGCTCCTCTTCGCTTTCTTCTAATTTCTTTTTTAGCTCTAGGGTATGCGATTGCAAGATGGCGCCATCAATAATTTTCAGGTAATTCACATAAGCGTATTCGGCATCACTAAAAATGGAGAATACATCTACATTACTAATACTGGGGTGCACGACTGTGCTTTTGGCCTGGTAGCGATCTAAAAGGTCATATTTCTCTTTAATTTTTTGGGCTTCTTCAAAGCGCAAATCGGCGGCGGCAGTTTGCATTTGCACCGAAAGGTTTTGCTTTACACTGCTAAGGTGACCTTTTAAAAGATTGCGTGCCGCTTCAATGTCGTGGTTGTAAGATTCTTCACTTTGCAATTGCTCGCAAGGCCCAAGGCAATTACCAATATGGTACTCCAAGCAGATGCGGTAGTCTTTGGTTTGCAGAGCATTGGCGCTTAAGTTGAGTTTGCAAGTACGAATGTGGTATAATTGCTTGATGAGGTTTAATACCGTTTTCATCACCTTTACCGAAGCATAGGGACCAAAATATTCTGAACCGTCTTTAATGGGATTGCGGGTAGGGGAAATGCGCGGGAAAGGTTCTTTTTTGATACAAATCCAAGGATAAGTTTTATCGTCTTTGAGGTTGATATTATAGCGCGGCTGATACTCTTTAATTAAATTATTTTCGAGTAGGAGAGCATCGAATTCGGTTTCGGTTACAATAATGTGAATGTCAACGATTTTCCCCACCATTACGCGAATACGCGAACTATCGTGCGACTTATTAAAATAACTGGAAACGCGCTTTTTTAAGTTTTTGGCTTTGCCAATGTATAGTATTCGCCCATCTTTGTCGAGGTGCTGATAGATCCCAGGTTTGGGAGGAAGGGTTTTTAATAAATTACTTAAATGATCACTCGGCATAAAGCAAATTTAGTAATAGTAATAGCGAAAGATGGAAGTTGTTTGCGCAATTGTAATTAATAAGGAGAAAAAAATATTTGCTGCTCGCCGCAAGGAGGATTTAGATTTTGGCGGCTACTGGGAATTTCCGGGTGGAAAATTAGAGGGGGCTGAGAATTCTGCGCAAGCTTTACAAAGAGAATTACAAGAAGAACTGGGTGTAGTGCTCGAAATTGGTCCAGAACTACATCGCCTTTCTTGGAAAAATAAATTGGGCGACTTCGTGCTTATCGCACACATTATTCATCACGAGCTAGAAGATTTAGCCTTGGTAGATCACGATCAAAGCGATTGCTTTAGTATTGACGATATCGCCTCTTTACAGCTAATGGTAGCCGATATGGCTTTGCTTCCAAAAGTAGAAGAATACTTAATGGGCCTTTAGCATTTTTAAACTTTCACTGAGGTAGATGGGTAACTCAACCGGATGATTGTCAACATTTGCTAAGCGATGGTGACCCAAACGTACAATAACCGCATCGTAAAAGGGTACCACAATGATGTATTGTCCGAGTATTCCTCGCATATAAAAAACATCTCCGGCCTGCTCATCTTGGTATAACCAAAAACTACGGCCGTAAAAATTATTCATTTCACCTTGAGCCGATTCAGCGATAAAGCTGGAGTCGAGAATGGATTTTCCTTCCCAATTACCATGGTTGATTAGTAGTTTCCCAAAACGGGCAAAATCGCGGGCATTACTATTAAAACAGCAGTAGGCGAGTTCCGTGCCCTTATCAGAATCGAGGTGCCAAGCGGCAGGATTTTCGGCTTGTAAAGGAGTCCATAACCATTCTTCCGCCAAGGCACTCAAACTTTTACCCGTAGCTTCAGTAAGACAGAGTCCCAATAACTGGGTGGCCCCGCTCTGATATTCGTAAACAGATCCAGGCTTACGTGTAACCTTCACTTTTGAGGTCATTAAAGTTTCTATATCCGAGCCATAATAGGCTTGTGCGGTAATATCGAAAGGATTTTTATAATGCTCATTCCAGTCTAAACCGGCGGTCATTTTTGCCAAATGATCGAGTTGTAAATATTGTACAAATTCGCCCCTGAGTTCGGGAAGGAAATTGCTAACCGGGCTTTGCCAGCTGCTAATAATGCCTTTCTGAATGGCGATTTGCACTAGCATGGTGGTAATGCTTTTGGCCATCGAAAAACTATTAGTTTGCGATTGAGCCGAGCCAATGCCCCAGTATTTTTCAATTAAAATGCTATCGTTTTTAAGTAAGAGGTAGGCGATGCTTTCGGTGCTATCCAAGTATTCTTGCAGCAAGGGACTAATTTCCGCTTCATTATAATTTTCCGCTTTGGCCCAAGCCTGAGGATTAGGGGCAGCAATGGTATTGGTGGTAAAGTATTTTGCGTCGCTAATGGTAGCGCTGGTTTCGCCGTGTAAATAGGTGGCCCACACTCCTTTTATAAGATAGCCATTGCCGCTAAGGTAAAGCCCTAAAACAATTAATAAAACAAGGCTGCCCAGGGCAATAAGAAATTTGCGTAAAAAATTGAGCATGAAAGTAAATTTGACCTAAAGATATTCAATATCAAATATCTCTTGAAAATAGTAGTGACTTTTAGTTTTGATTTCGTTAAAATCAACTTCCCTTCCTAGTTCTAATGCAAGAGAAGTAACCGCTTTATCGTGAATACCGCAGGGAACAATTTTATTGAAATAAGACAAGTCGGTATTAACATTAAAAGCCCAGCCATGCATGGTTACCCAGCGGCTGGCGCGGACGCCTAAAGCGAGCATTTTACGGGCGCTACTTTTACCAACATCTAGCCATACGCCCGTTTCGCCTGGAGAACGTTCTCCTTTGAGATTGTAGTCGGCTAAAATTTTAATAAAAACCTCTTCTAAGTAACGGAGGTATTTATGGATGTCGGGAAAGAAATTATCTAAATCGAGAATGGGGTAGCCCACTAATTGTCCGGGACCGTGAAAAGTGATATCACCGCCACGGTTAATTTTATACATGGTGGCATTCATTTCGGCTAGCTCTTTTTCATTTACTAGCAAATGTTCCATTTTACCACTTTTACCAAGGGTATATACTGGTGGGTGTTCGCAAAAAAGCAAGTGATTTTCAGTCGGGATTTGTTCTTCCACAGCCAGCTTACGGTTGTTAAACTTTCGTTGAACCGTAGCATCAAAAAGTTTTTCCTGATAATCCCAGGCCTCTTGATAATCAATGATCCCGAGGTCTTGGAATTTAATTTTTGCTTTTAAAGAGGAATTTTGGATAACTCAGATTTTAAGAGGTCAATGGATTTAATATCCATGATGTCTACTTGATTAATTTCAGATAAGAAATAGGAAATCCAGTCGCCAAAATGGACTAGATAAAGGGCACGTTGCACGGGAGAGTCGCCCTTACTCCACATTTCATAGACGTGCTCGGTTTTTTCGCCGATGATACCTTTAATAATATCCATGCGCTTTTGGTTGCGCGCATTGTCGGTAGTATTTCTAATGAAAATAGCGCTAAAGCGGCTATCTCCTCCTTCCCAACCCACTAGTTCGTTGTGGTTCATCTCGGGAACTTCTGCTTCCCAGCAAAGCATTTTGGCGTTTTCGTTTAGTTGTTGTCTAAAACGAGCGGCCACCGCAAGGCTGCCATTATTGGCGATGATTTGGGGAATGGTATTTTTAATTTTATGCGCAAAGTCTTCCGCTTCTTGCAAGCTATCTGCTTCGGTATCGTTCAGCAGCTTAATACTCGCTTCTAGCTCTGCAATAACATTGTAATTGGCTAGGCCATAAGCCTCCATATAACGCAAAAGGTAAGCGAAAGCATAAGCAAACATGCTACGAGGAGGATTGCCGCCTTCCATTGAGAGAAGGTTATAGCCATTTGTTTCTGCAATTTCTTTTAGCTGACCGCCCGCGCTAATACAAGCAAACATGGCTCCTTTGGCTTGCGCCTGAGCAACTGCACTTAAAGTTTCTTCGGTATTCCCGCTATACGAGCAAGCAATTACTAAAGTAGACTCATTTACAAAAGCGGGAATGTCATAGTTTTTATTAACTAAAATGGGAATTGGTGATTGACCAGCCACAAGCTCTGCCATAACACTGCCGCCAATACCTGAACCGCCAAGGCCAGTAATGAGAACGTTCTGCACCGCGCGATCCGAAGATTTGATAGGGGTGTTTTTAATGCTTTCGATAGCATTTTGTAGGTGCTGGCTGAAACTGGCGATTAATTCCTTCAATGTGTTTTGTTTTATGGTTCAAAAATAAGATTTAATCTTCCAAGCTCATGTTTTGGAGAGATTAATCTTTAGAGCTTAGCCCTGTTGTTTTAGTCTTTGAATACCGTTTTTTGGTAAATAATCAAAAGACCTACTCCGCAGCTAATAGCAAAGTCGGCGAGGTTAAAAACGGGACGAAAGAAAATAAAATAGTCGCCGCCCCAAATGGGTAACCAGTCGGGTAAATAACCTTTAAATAGAGGGAAATACAGCATATCTACCACATGGCCAAATAAGGGAGCGGCATAGCCACCACCTTCGGGGAAAACTTCGGCTACTTGGTGAAAGTCGGAGGGGCCGAAAATAACCCCGTAGAAAAGTGAATCGAGGATATTTCCCAATGCTCCTGCTAGAATAAGGGATACCGCCACAATACCGCCTATGGGAACCTCTTTTTTGATAAGGCTTTTAAGCCAGTAAAAGATAAAACCGACGGTGATAACCCGAAATAGGCTTAAAACCAATTTACCCCATGATCCGCCAAACTCTAAGCCGAAGGCCATGCCAGGGTTTTCAGTAAAATGAATAATAAACCAATCGGCAATAATAATATCCTCCCCTAAGGTCATGTGGGTTTTTACCCAAATTTTAAAGACTTGGTCGATTAGGAGTACTGAAAAAATTATGAGAAGGGCTCTCCGCATTCTTATTGTTTATTCTTGGCCTCAATACTAAGGGTAGCATGGGGTACAAGACGCAAGCGTTCTTTATTAATGAGTTTTCCTGTTACTCTGCAAAGGCCATAAGTTTTATTCTCAATGCGATTCATTGCATTGTGTAAGTCGCGCAAAAACTTTTCCTGTCTAGAGGCCAGTTGGCTATTCGCTTCTTTACTCATAGTATCACTACCTTCTTCAAAAGCCTTGAAGGTTGGTGAAGTATCGTCAGTGCCATTGTTACGATCGTTGGCAAAGTTTTCTTTTAATACGATTAAATCTTGCTCGGCTTTTTCAATCTTTTCAGCGATGATCTTTCTAAACTCATCAAGCTCTTCATCACTGAACCTTACTTTATTCTCACTCATTGTAAACACAATTTTTTAATTTCTAAGAAGTAATCCCCTTAAAAAAGTATCGCAAATTATATAAAAAAGCCTTAGCGGCTGATAACAATTGAAATTCTACTAGAAATTTCATCAAAAGTTAGCTCTTCGCCGCTTTCCAGTTGATTTACCCATTTAATTTCATCCGCTAAAACTTCCGATTTTATGTAATCGGCGTTTTCATTTACGGCGTTTTCCAGAGTTTCATCTTTTTGAAGCGTCATATTTATGCGATCGGTAACTTCGAGACCGCTATCCTTGCGCAAGTTTTGAATACGACTTACCAGCTCGCGGCTAAGACCTTCCTTAATTAAGCTTTCGTTGAGGTTAATATCTAATGCTATGGTTAATCCATCTTCACTTTGTACCAACCAACCGGGAATGTCTTCGGTATTAATACTTACGTCGGAGCTAAGAATTTCAATGCTTTGTCCGTCTAGCTCCAAGCTAAGCCTACCTTCATTTTCGAGTTGGCTAATTGCATCCTGACTTAAGCCGCCAATGGCAGCCGCCACTTGTTTCATCATTTTTCCAAAACGCGGTCCGAGTTTTTTAAAGTCGGCTTTGATGCTTTTAACCAGAACATTTTCACCTGCGTGTAAAACGGCGAGTTCCTTCACATTAGTTTCGGCTAAAAGAATGTCGCGTACACTTTCCATCAATTGGGCCTGCGCTTCATTTAATGCGGGAACCATTATTTTTTGCAGCGGCTGGCGCACTTTTAATCTTTCCTTTTTACGCAAGGCTAAAACCATTGAGCTTAATTTTCGGGCAATGGCCATACGATCATTTAAAAGTTGATCGATCGGTGCTACTGCTTCTTTAGGCCAGTAGCTCAGGTGAACCGATTCGCTTTTTTCTTGCGCATCTACCGAAAGGTTTAAATCGCAGTATAAACGGTCGCTGAAAAAGGGTGCGATAGGGCTAATTAATTGGGCCAAATTGTGAAGGCAACGGAAAAGGGTTTCGTAAGCCATTTGTTTGTCGAGGCTCATTTCGCCTTTCCAGAAACGACGTCGGTTAAGACGTACATACCAGTTACTTAGCTCTTCGTCAACAAAGTATTCGATGGCGCGTGCGGCGCGGGTAGGTTCATACTCGGCATAACTTTGCTCTACTTTTTCGGTGAGTTCTTGCAAGCGCGAAAGAATCCAACGATCTAGTTCGGGGCGATCTTTTACCGCAGTTTCCTGAGAAGCTTTGTAAACGAAGCCATCAATATTTGCATACAGCGCAAAGAAAGAGTAGGTATTATAAAGGGTTCCGAAGAAGCGTCTGCGTACTTCTTCCACGCCGTCTAGCGAGAATTTCAAATTATCCCAGGGCTGCGCATTGCTAATCATATACCAGCGCACGGGGTCGGTACCGTATTTTTCTATGGTGGTAAATGGGTCGATGGCATTGCCTAAGCGCTTGCTCATTTTTTGGCCTTTTTCGTCGAGAACCAAGCCATTAGAAACCACATTTTTATAGGCAATTTTTCCAAAAACTAGCGAGCTGATGGCATGTAGGGTATAAAACCAACCGCGGGTTTGATCGACACCTTCGGCAATAAAGTCGGCTGGGAAACGCAGATCGAAATCCTCCTTATTTTCGAAAGGGTAATGCCATTGGGCATAAGGCATCGAGCCGGAGTCGAACCAAACATCGATAAGGTCTGATTCGCGACGCATTTCTTTTCCACTATCGGAAAGCAAAACAATCTTATCGACGATATGACGGTGTAGATCTATCTGATCGTAGTTTTCTTCACTCATATTGCCCGGCTCGAAACCTTGCAAGGGATGGCTACTCATTAAGCCCGCTTCCATTGCTTTATCGCAAGCGGCTTTTAGCTCTGCTACGGAGCCGAAAATTTTCGACTCGGTGCCATCTTCGGTACTCCAAATCGGTAGAGGGATACCCCAATAACGGGAGCGACTTAAATTCCAATCGTTGGCGTTTTCGAGCCAATTACCAAAGCGACCTTCGCCGGTGCTTTTGGGTTTCCAGTTAATGGTTTTGTTTAGCGTTACCAATTCTTCTTTGTCGGCGGTAACCTTTATAAACCAGCTATCTAGAGGATAGTATAGGATAGGTTTGTCGGTTCTCCAGCAATGTGGATAGCTGTGCACGTACTTTTCTACCTTAAAGGCCTTGTTTTGCTCTTTTAAGAGGATAGAAATCTCTACATCAACCGATTTATCGGGTGCTTCGCCTTCAGCGTAGTATTCATTCTTTACGTACTTACCGCTCAGAGGGCCAGAGTTTTGTATAAAACGGCCTTGTAGGTCTACTAAGGGAACAAGGTTTTCATTCGCATCGAGCACTAACATAGGAGGAACAGGAGGAACGGCTTCTTTAGCGACCTTGGCATCGTCGGCTCCAAAAGTAGGCGCCGTGTGAACAATACCGGTACCGTCTTCGGTGGTAACAAAGTCGCCGCCAATTACCCGGAAGGCATTTTCTACGCCATCATTAGGGGTGGCCCAAGGCAGAAGTTGCTCGTAGCGTAATTCCATTAAATCACTGCCCTTACCTTCCCAAACAATGCGCCAGGGAAGATTTTTACCATCCTCAGTGTAGCTGTTTAAATCGGCGTCTTTTAATTCTTCTTTAAAGTATTTTCCTACAAGATTTTTAGCGATAAAAACCTTTTGAGCTAGGTGGGTATAGGGATTGAAACTTTCAATTAATTGATAGTCAATTTTTGGTCCTACCGTTAAAGCGGTATTGGAAGGTAAAGTCCAAGGAGTGGTGGTCCAAGCGAGGAAATAAACTAAATCCTCACTTTGAACTAAATCTCCAAAAAGGGCTTGGAAAGCATCATTTTTAGTCACCACAAACTGCGCAATGGCAGAAGTGTCTTTTACGTCGCGGTAGCTGCCCGGCATGTTTAGCTCATGCGAACTTAAACCGGTACCCGCTTTGGGCGAGTAGGGCTGAATGGTATAACCTTTATAGATTAAATCCTTTTCCCATAATTGCTTTAAAAGCCACCATACACTTTCCATGTATTTGGGCTTATAGGTTACATAGGGATCATTCATATCCACCCAGTAGCCCATTTTTTCGGTAAGATCGTTCCAGATGTCGGTATAACGCATTACCGCTTTTTTACAAGCTTCGTTATAATCTTCAATGGAAATGGTTTTCCCGATATCTTCTTTGGTAATACCTAGTTCTTTTTCTACGCCCAATTCAACGGGAAGTCCGTGGGTATCCCAACCCGCTTTGCGTTTTACTTGAAAACCTTCAAGAGTTTTAAAGCGACAGAAAATATCTTTGATCGCGCGCCCCATAACATGGTGTATACCAGGCATGCCGTTGGCGGAGGGAGGACCTTCGTAAAACACAAAGCTCTCGTTGCCTGCGCGACTAGAAATACTTTTTTCGAAGGTTTTATTTTCTTTCCACCATTTAAGCACCTCCTTATTTATGGTTGGGAGGTCTAAGTGCTTATATTCAGGATAATTAGTTGCCATCGCTTTCGATTCTTTTCGAGAGCGCGAAGTTAGTAATTATAGCCTTCAAACCTGAGTTCGATGTGAAATGAGGCCTCAGACCTCTTGTAAATAGTGGGTTTTAAGCCGAAGCGCTGAAGAAATAGCGGGCTATTGCGAAGGGCTAAGGCGCAGAAAAACGCTTTTTAGAAGGGGCCTAGCAGTGTCTGTTCAATAAAAATGAAAATCCTGCATCTAGTTCATTTGCTGCAGCCCGCTTCAGCTGCACGATCTAGATTGGTCTTTTCCTTTTCTTGAAAATCTGAGACTATAATTTTACGCCGAACTCAGGTTTCAAGGCTTCTTGGGAGATGAAGCTGTGCGCTTTTCTTACATTCGCTAAAATTCCTTTAATGTGAAGCAGTTTTTCTTTTTTTTCATGCTTTTTTGGGTCTTTTCATCGCCTTTAAAAGCACAAGATTCAACTTTAGTAATCGGCCTTAAAACAACGCCCCCTTTTGTAATACAGGAAGCTAATGGCCGGCCGGCGGGTTTGTCCCTCGCTTTTTGGGAGTTAATTGACGATAAAATCCCTGCTCGGATAGAGTACCGCTGGTTTGATGATTTAGATGAGATGCTAAAAGCGGTAGCTAATAATGAGCTTGATTTATCTATAAACCCAATTACCGTTACCGAGAAGCGCATGGATAGTCTTGTTTTCTCGCAACCTTTCTTTATTTCGGGTACTACAGCAGCACGCAAAGAGGTGAGTTCGTGGACGGGCTTTTTTGAGAATTTATTTAGCCGTGACTTCTTTTCGGCTATTGCCATTTTAGCGGCGGTAATATTTGTCTTTGGCTTTATGGTTTGGCTATTTGAAAGGCGCAAGAACCCTGAGCAATTTGCTCCAGGTTGGCAAGGTATTTTAGATGGCTTTTGGTGGAGCGCGGTAACCATGACTACCGTGGGATACGGTGATAAGTCGCCCGTAAGTAGAGGGGGAAGATTGATAGGCTTAATATGGATGTTCTCAGCAATTTTGCTAATTAGCGGTTTAACCGCCGGGGTTGCCTCTGCTTTAACGGTAAATAATATTGAAAGAAAAATTAACGGCATTGAAGATCTTCGTCGTTTCGAGTCGGGTAGTATACGCGGTAGTGGTACCGCTGAGTATCTGGAAATTTACGGCCTACCTAATCGGTATTTTGAAGATGTGAATGCCGGTTTGGAAGCGGTGCAGAAGGGTGAAATTGATGTTTTCCTCTTTGATCGACCCATTTTGCAGTTTTATTTAGAACGGGGAGATTATCAAGATTTAGTATTGGACCATCGAAATTTAAAGACGGATTATTATAGTTTTACGTACCCAAAAGGCAGTCCTTTGCGGGAAGCGCTCGATCCGAAAATAGTGAGAGCACTAAAGTCGGATAGTTGGAATTTTATTTTAAGAAAAGCAAGTAGAAATGAGAATGATTAAAAAAATGAGTTTAGGCTTTATCGCCTTAGGAATGGTGGCTTGTAATGGTGGCCAAAATGCAGGAGATGAAAATACAAACCCAGTTGATAGCGCATCTGCGGAAGCAATAGAAGAGGTGATAAGTACAATGACTTTAGTGCCCCTATGGCAAAGCGATAGTACTTTAATTACCAACGAATCCGTTTTTTACTATGCAGAGGGTGACTTTTTATTAGTGAGTAATATTGAAGGAAAGCCAACAGAACTAGATGATAAGGGTAGTATTGCCAAAGTTAGTACTGATGGTAAAATTATAGATGCAGCTTGGGCTACAGGGATTAACGCACCTAAAGGTATGTGCGTATTAGGTGAGAAGCTATTCGTTAGCGATGTAAATCGGGTAATCGCAATATCGATGGAAAACACCGCCGATCGTGACTTCTACCCTATTGAAGGCGCACAATTTCTTAACGATTTAAGTACTGATGGTAAGGCAGTTTACGTTTCCGATATGGCTATGGGAACTTTACATCGCATTAAGGATGGGGTACTTAGTTTAGTAGCCGATAGTGTGGCTAGTTTGAATGGCCTATGCTACGCCGAAAACAAACTTTTTGGTCTTAATGCAGAAGGCTTAATAGAGTTTGATCTGCAGGATGGAACTTACCAAGTGTTAAACGACAAAGTACAAGGTGGTGATGGTTTGGTTTCTTTAGGCGACGGAAAGTTCATCGCTTCTAAATGGCAAGGAGAAATTTGGTTTATCGATGGCGAAGAAGCTTCACAAATGTTGAGCAGTCAAGAAGAAGGAATCCAAACAGCGGATATTGGCTTTAACCCAAATACCAATACGGTATATGTTCCCCGTTTTTTCTCTAATTACATTTCGGCCTTTACGCTTGTAAGCGAATAGGATACAGATGATTTATACTAATAAGCCCTAACATTTATATTGTTGGGGCTTATTTTTTTGAAGTAAAACGCGAGGTAGTTTTGCAAGAGATCTTCTATTGCGCATCTAGCGAAAGCGGCAAACTCAGGTTAAGAAGAATTTCAGGCCAAATTTAGCCCTTAGCGCCAAGTTTTTAGTTCTTGTGCTTTACGGTCTAAGAATACCTTTAGACCATATTTGGCGCTAACCCACCTTATTACTAGTAGTATAGCGGCTAGAGTTAAGATTAAAGGAAGGGAGTTGAGACGAAAGCCACTTGCAATGAAAGCCAGCAATGCAAAACCAAAAACTAGGCTTCCTATTTGGATGATCATTCGCAGGAACTCGGCTTCTAAATCAATATTAATGTAGCCATCGTTCTCGCTAATCTTTAGCTCTCCACTATTAAAGTGGATGAAAGGACCCCGTCTAAAAATTCTTCCAAAATGGAATAATTTCTGCTCAAATTTGAGCTCATTTTCACTTTCTGAGTAAAGGTGGTCAAGACCTTGTTCCAGAAGACCTTTTTTAAAAAAGGAATATACTTGAACGATATTTAGATTAATTGCTTCATCCTTTTTAATAGAGCTTCCAGTTTTAATAGTAAGCTTCATATCACTGCTTGGCTAACCATTGCAACCAGCGAAGAAATAGCTGATCATGCACAAAATAAGCCTGCTCATCGCGCTGAATTAGCTTAGTGCTTAGCAGATTTTGAAGGGCCCTTTCAATACTGCTTGCGGCGCCTAAATTATACTTTACCAAAAACGCAAAAGCATGCGGCTGCTCTACTCTTTCTTCTATGGCAATAGCCTGTAAAAGTTTCCATTGTAGAGCGGTAAAACGGTGTTGAAAGAGTTTGAAGAGAGGGTGAACCTCTTTTAATAAATTAACAATTGCCTCGGCTGCTTTTTCCTGTTTTTTGGCCAAAAGGGCATTCAGTAATTGTAAGTTACCTTGGCTAAATTCATAAAGTTCATGCTCAAAGGCAGATGGGTGCTCCCAAATATCTTCGGCGGAAGCCTTGGCAAGGGCGTGTTTTTCAAGCTTTAGTATCGAAGGTATTTTAAGAGAAGCATCGCTGTTAAGTAGCACTTGTATATTTCGCGCTTCGGTAAGGTGGCTAAAGGCTTCTAACATTCCTTTTTCTTGCAGGTCGAGGTTCCAGTCTTCAATGTGTTCAAAAATGAAAAGGAAATCCAGTCCCACTTGTTGTAGATGATCGGCCAATAGTTTTAAGCATTGGTGAAAATCCGCAAAGTTTTGCATGGTTACGTAGGCGGTCTCCTGGTAAAAACGGTTGAGCTGAAAGGATAAATTAGGCCTTTCTTGGGCCTGTTTTTCGAGCTCAGCAAAAAAGGCTTTTTTAAAGGTACCAAACTTTTGGCTGCTATTAAAAGTATAACGAAAGCAAATGCGACGATTTACCAATCGCTCTTCTAACCGGCTCAATAAAAAGCTGGCGCCATATCCGAGAGGGGCTTCGAGATGTAAGTTTTTACGATTCATAATCGCATCGTAAAGTTCCTCCAGTTTTTTCGCCCTAATTAAGGTTTTCATAGCTACCTTAATTAAACTCTGCCACGCACTTAAGCTCTATGGCAATAGGGGTGGGAAGCGCTGTAATAGCAATAGTCGTGCGACAAGGTTTGGGTTCAATATCTCTAAAGTAGTCGGCGTAAATACGGTTGAAAGTATGGAAGTCACGCTTCATATCTACTAAAAAAACTTGGACGTCTACTAGTTTATTCCAGCTGCTTCCGTGCTCGTCTAAAATGGCTTTTACATTTGCAAAAACGCTATGTACCTGGGCTTCAAAGTTAAACTCTTTGAAATTGCCATTATGGTCGAGGCTTAAACCTGGAACACCAGAGTCGTTAGCGTCGCTACCGGCAATGCGCGGACCAACGCCGCTTAAAAATAATAGTGATCCTGCCTTACGGGCCAAGGGATATAGCCCTACGGGCTTAGGTGCTTTACTCATAATTCAATTCTATGCTTCAAAAATAAGCAGCTAAGAGCAGCAGTGGAAATTAGGAGCGTATTTATTTTTAAGTCTAATTTTTTAGATCCTAATTTCTGTTTTTCAAAAAGGCTTCAATTTCGCGGCGACTGTAATTTTCAAGGTAGGGCCCGCGATATAGAGGGGGGTGTAATTCTTCCGTGGTGCTAATGGCTAGCTCATCTATACTAATGTCTAAATGTAATTTATAGTGGTGGGCTTGATACGGCACAATAAGGTCGAGCACATGCGAACCATTTAGTTCTTTTAAGGCAATGGGCTGTTCGTTATAGTCATATTTAACTAATTTCCAGTGATAGGTATAGCGGTCTTGATCGCTTAAGGCTCGCCATTTTCCATTCGTTTTTAGTAAGGCTTGATAGCGGTGGTGCATACCTCTAATAACTGGCTTGGCTACAGGTATAATACGAATTTGATCCAATGCTAAATTGTTACTTTCAGTAAGCATTAAAAAGGATTGTTTCTTTTCGCCGTCAAGGGTTTTTAAACCGTTAAAAGACACTTTAGTGCTAAAAATTTCATCCTGCCATGCTTCTAATAAGAAACCAATTTTGTGCTTTTTAAAATAGGGAGCATATTGAGCAGGACAGCTGTTTATAAACACATCCGCTCTCAATTTTATAAGGTCATCTTCATCTATTTGCTTAGGCAGTTTTTGATTCGGGTTGATATTAATTCCCACCGCATCGATAAAAGGCACCTGTTTTAAAATGTGTTTTATGTTTTCTTCGCAAAAGGGTCCTGAATCTATTTCAATGGAAATACTTCGACTTGGGTCGAGTTTTTTAATTTCAAAGGAAATGTCAGTGAGCCAACGGAGGTAAGCTTTGCGCTCAAAGTTAAGTTCTGGCTGATTGTGATAAAAACCAAGCTTGTTCCAACTTGCGCCCCCGAGATGCCAAGCGATGATGCTCTTTTCTCCCATTTTGTCGCTTACGCTATTTAGAATAAGCTCTTTAAGTGCGGCTAATTCTTTGAGGTCCTTTTCGAAGCTTTTTATGTGGGCCGTCCAGAAACTATACAGAATCTGATGTTCTGATTGCTCTGCTTGATTTAAGATGTTGAAATCGTAGAAGCCGGGCCCGGTGCGCTTAATAGTTTTCAGTCCTAATTGGTTCATTTCCCTAAAGTCGTTTTCCAAGGTTTCTCTGAAAAGGGGATTACGGGTAGCTTGCCAGTCGGAGCCCTTGTAATAGTTTACGCCAGCTAGCATTGGATAATCAAGAGGAGTGGAGGCATCTAACTCGTTTTGGGAAATTTGTGGCGTAGGGTATTCAGCAAACTTTCTTTTTTCCTGCAAGGGCTTTGGGAAGGGAAGCGTAGCACTTAAACAGCTAAAGTCTTTCACGATTAGTCCGCCAATTTGAGCAAAAGAATCCGAAAGGCTTTTGTAGTTGTTATATAATTCTTTATGATTTTCAAAGTGGCTATTGAGTTCAAGAATTACTGGCAATTCTAAACTATAGGCTTCGCTTACATATAATTTTTGAAAATCTTTATAAAGAGGACTTTCACCGGTAAGAGATTCGCTTAGGTCGGTTTTTAGCCAATCCACATAGGCTAAGCCTGGAAAAAAACGATCGATATTTTTTGGATCGCTAGCATGGTAAACGGAAATAATATTATTAACGCCCGACTTCCGGAAAAATTCATAGATGTAGCGCCAGGCCTGTCGATACTTTTTACCCAGGGCAATACGTTCAATGTCGGCAAGTCCAGCACAGAGTGAATCGAATGGTGGTAGGAAGGAAATTAATACCGGTTTTTCGTCACGCATTATTTCCTCCGCAAATTGCGATATTCGATTATTTTGCGACCCCAGAATAAGTTGATCGCAAAGCATCATTAAGTCGGCACTACTATTTAATTCAGATTGCTTAAAACTAATCAATGGATATTGGTTCTTAGCCCAAACCGCATTTAGGCCTTTCTGGAAATCGCTGATAGGTGCATTCCAGTAAAAATTGATTTTCTGAATATTACAGCTGCTAGTTTGGTTCGTTAGCCCCACTTGGTAAGTTGCCCCTAATAAGTTATTTACGGGGTAAACAGGCTTTTGGCCGACAGGTATATTTTCTATTTCTTTCAGTGAGGATTGCTGATAAAGAAGAACAATTATCGCAACTAAAAGCGGGGCAGCGGTATAACGTAAAACCACATAGCTGCGCCGGCGGAGACGCCAAAAACGGTCTTTTAAGAAGCGGGTGACATCATCTATTTTTTTGGCAAAAGCATGCTTTTCTAGATAACGACGATAGCGGTTTTGCATGCTTATCATAACCATAAAGGCCATGAAAAAAACATTCATTAAAGCAAAGCCTGCCATTATTAAATTATAGGGATTAAAGTCGCGTAATAGTCCGTAAATAATGGCTAAAATTGAAACTGCTGCCACCACAAGGTTGGGAATATTTAGGGCCCAGATATTTTCTTCCTTCCCATCTTTGGGGGTGGGGTTATAGGGAACTTTACGCCTTAAGATGGTGAAAATAAACCCTAGGGAGTGAATCCACCAAGTACCAATCATCATGAGACCGCCTTGTAGATGAAAACCTCTTTCGTCTTCTTCCATTACCCATTTTTGAACATAGTGGCGGATTATTAAAGTACTAGCGGTAAAAGGAACGCCCAAAAGAACAAAGTTCCATAAACTCATGGTCATTGGCTTTGCGCCAAGAATGAGAGACAGAATGGGAATTAAAAAGTTAATGAGGTAAATGAAACCGGTAAAATAGTTCCAAGGGAGAATACCATAGTGAATTTTCTGACGAAGATTTAATTTGCTAAAGATTTCTACATAAGTGGTAACCAATAATTCAAAAACTCCGCGCGACCATTTTAGTTGCTGCTGATAATAAGCAGAAAGGGTATTGGGCACTAAGCCGCGCGTTAGCATACGCGGAACATAGCTAGATTTCCAGCCTTTACCATGCAGTTTCATGCTGGTGTTCATGTCTTCTGCTAAACCGGGCGCATGTCCGCCAATGCTATCTAAAGCCGCTCTTCTAAAAGTACAATTTGCACCAATGGCTTGGGCGGTACCATAGCTATTCATGCTCATCATAATTGGCCCATAAAACTGAAAAGTTTGTTGAGCCGAGCCTTTGGCAATTATATTTTCATAGATGTTGTAATAACCCTGCACCACCTGCACAAAACCAGTTTCAGGATTATTAAAATGGGGTAATACCCAATCTAAAAAATCCCGCGCTGGAATATGATCGGGGTCGAGAATTAGGCAGATTTCCCCCCTGGCTTGTTGCAAGGCATTATTGATATTACCAGCTTTAGCATTCACTTTTATTTCTCGGGTAACATGCTTAACCCCTAATCTTTTGCACTGCTCAATTAAATAAGGGCTGTTTCCTTCATCGCAGAGATAAGTAGTATGGGGATAAGTAATTTTTTGGATGGCTTCCAGTGTTTCCACCAGCATATCGTAGGGTTCACCAGGCACAAAAGTGGTGAGGATGTCAACGGTATATTGTTTTTCTAAGATGGGGGTTTCTGGAACACGGATATCCCAGTAGTGATACCATTCATAGCTTATGCGAAGAACAATAAAAAGTAAGGCAAAAATAAGGGGGTAATAAAGTGGTTTAAAGCCAATGTACTCTTCTTGCAGAATGCCATAGGTAAAAAGCCCTGCGCTAATTACGCCGATGAGAATCATAGTTCTCAATAGCCACCTTTGCTTAAAGGTAGGGGCGATTACAGGACTAGGTCTTCTATTCTGGTACCACATAGAAAGGAAGGTTTACACTGCTAAAGTTTCCGTGGCCGTCGGTAATTTTTACAAAGAGGCGGTAAGGACCAGGTTTTGAAGGGCTGTTAAAACGTATTTTCCCTTCTTTGGTGATAGGAGAAAATACCGTGTTTTCAAGCGCAGCGGAGGTCTCCTTTAACGAAAAACCAGTCTTCGGTGCGGATGTTCCAATGGTAATTTAAACTGTCCTTTTCAGGGTCGCTGGCAATTACCTTGGCGAAGTGAGCAGTGGAGGGTTCTAATAGTAACTCATTGGCATTAAAAATCGAGTCGATACTTAATAAACCAACCTTTGGGGGACGATTGGTTTTTAACTCTTTACCAAAGCTTTCAGCAAGCTTAAAGTACATCTCGTTTTTTTCCCCTTCTTGTGAAAACACATTAAACCAAGTATGGGTTTGTTCTTGTCGCCAACCCCAAAAGAAGGCGAGTGAACCTAAAAAAGCGGGATTGTCTTTTGGTAAAATGCTATCGTAAATGGCAGCGAGTCGCTCGGCTTTTTGACTGCTATTAATTTCGCCAGGTGTTCCCCAAACGGTCCCATCAGATTCCCAAGGGCCGTTTTCGCCAAACTCTCCAATTACAAAGGGTTTGTTAAAAAGCCAAGTCCACCTATCGCGATCTGCTTCTAGTTGGTTTAAACGCCCAAAGGTATTGACATAAACCAAGTCTATATTGCGAATTTTTAATCCAAAATTTAAGATAGCTTTATTGCCATAATTAGCGAAAGCTGTACCTACTGGATGATTAGGATCTCCACTTTTAAGAGAGTCTAAAATTTGATTGTAGCCTCTAGCAAATCCCCAATCTTTAATATTGTAGTAAATTAATTCATTGCCTAGGCACCAACTAAGCAAGGCAGGGTGATTGCTGTATTTTTTAGCAAAAGCCTTTAATTTTTGGGATGTCTCAGCCACTACACTATCATTGGGGTAGAACCACTTAGAGTTACTTTTTGGAAGCCAAATTCCGGCTATAACGGCGATATTTAAGCTTTGCGCTTCGTCTAAAATAGCCCCCAAATTCGTAGTGTCATAAGTGCGGATGCAATTGCCGCCAATATCCGCAAGCTCTTTTAATCTTACTTCTCCAGAAACTCCTTTAATAATAAAAGGCTCGCAATTGCGGATAAGCTGAAATTTATCGCCCGTTTTTTCTATATAAACGGTTCCTTTACTTTGTTCAGAAGGTGAGCAGGCAGGCCATAAAAAACTGCTAAGCAGGACCAAAAATAGATTTCGAGCAAGTTTTTTTGTCAATGTAATGGTCCCATAAAAAGCAAGGTAAATCTAAACAGTGTTAAAAATACTATAAAGGAAGAGATTATTGCGAGTTACAGCGTTTAATAAAAGCCAATTGATCACCTGAATTAAAATCTGGGATGTTTCTATCAATAACTTTAAGGCCCCCATTTTGATTAATTAAAAAGAGCGGTATTAGTCTACCGTCCATTTCTTTCACTAAATTTTTGTAGTCCTGTTGGCTTTCGCAAGATGCCTCTTTCACATGATCGGCTTGCCTAATCGATTGCGCCAGGTTTAAGTAATCAACTGTGGCGGCAAAAAGTACATTTATCGGCAAACGAATATCGCCAGCTTCTAATTCTTTTTTGCTGCTAAGGCGGAATACGTGGTTCTCACCAAATTCATCTTTGTAAAAATTACAAGAGAGGTTATTAATATCAGCACTAGAAGTGAGGGCCATTAGCTTTCCAATATTGGTAAGGTCCAAATCTTCCAATACGCTATCACTGAGAATGCTACCCTCATAAACCTCAAAACCTAATTTTTGCGCTTCTTTTAAATTGTTTTTAGAAGTATCCGCTAACAGTACTTCTATGCCTTTATTTTTAAGATACGTTCCTAAAAAGCGTGCGTTTTCATTGGCCCCAGCAATTAAAAAACCTTGGGGTTCTTCGCGTTCAACCTTTAGTAAGCGTGCGATATATTTGGAACTAGCCCCTTGAATTACAACCGTTCCCACAATCATCATAAAAGTGAGAGGCAGTATGAGTTCTGCTTGCTCATGGTTAATGCTAGCGTCGGTATTATTGCTCAGCTGTAAAGCAAATAAAGAAGCCACTGCAGCCGCTACAATTCCTTTGGGCCCTACCCACGACATAAATAAAATCTCGCGCCAATTGAAATCAGAACGAATAGTGCTTATCCAAACAATTAAGGGACGAAGGCCAAAGGTTACTACCGCAAAAAGTATCAGTGAAGCCTGACCAAGTTTTTCAATTTGACTGATATCAATTCTACTGGAAAGTAGGATAAATAGCACCGAAATAAGAATGATGCTCACGTCTTCCTTAAAAGATAAAATTTTCTTGAGATTTTGCACCCTCACATTGGCTAGAATAATCCCCATAAAAGTGGTCGACATCAGGCCGGCTTCGTGGGCAATAAACTCGGCAAAGGTAAAGGCCATAATAACCATTCCTAAGGCCATAACATTGCGTAAATAGGCGGGTAAACGATTTTTCTCTAGCAACCAACGCAGGAAAAAAGCAGCCAAGGCCCCTACAAACATACCGGACGAAACGGTAATGAAAAATTCTTTAAAAACCTCTACGGTATTCGAATTCCCGAGGTCGCTGGTTTGAATAAATTCATAAACCAAAACAGCAATTAATGCTCCCAAGGGGTCAATTAAAATCCCCTCCCATTTCAGCACACTATTAATGCGCATGTTGGGCCTAACATTTCGTAAAATGGGAATAACAACGGTAGGCCCGGATACGATAATTAAAGCACCAAAAAGGAAGGCCAACCGGTAGTCGAGCCCCAGCAGATAATGGGCGGCAAAACCCCCACCGAAAAGGGTTATTATGGGTCCAACAATTAGGAGGTTTCGCACCACACGGGCTTGATCGCGAATTTCCCGCAGCTTCAGGGTTAATCCACCTTCGAAAAGAATTACCCCTACCGAAATCGAAACAAAAGCAAAAAGTAGGTCGCCCGAAAAAATGTCGTCACCGTCTAATATTTTTTCGCCATCAGGACTAAAAAGAGTAGAGGCTGGACCCAGGGCTAAGCCAATAATAATTAAAGGAAGAATGGCCGGAATTTTAATTTTCCACGCCAACCATTGTGCGAAAACGCTTAAAATTAAAATACTCGCTAATTCGGCCATTCCCTCCATTCAACTGTAATTTATTAGGTGTTAAAATTTATTTCAATAATGTGCTAGCTAGTTCTTTTGCAAAGCTTTTAATCTCATCTCTTAGAACTCGCAGTTCTTGCAAACGTTCGACTCCACCAAAGCCTTCAATTTGGCTAAAATTAGCATAAAAAACTGGGCATTGCTCCGTTTTCAAATCGGCTTCAAGCATTATATTTTCTGCGCAAAATAAAATGGCATTGTAGGGATAAGCCTCAACTTCCTTTAATGTTTTAGAAGTTTGCCCGGCGATTACATAGCCGTCTTCGGCCATTATGCGAATGGCTTGGGGATCAATGCCTGTGGCTTCTTTGCCTGCACTAATTACTTGAGCTCTCTTATTCAGTGCTTTAGCTAGGTAGGCTTCTAGTATCTGACTACGAATAGAATTATGGTTATCTACTATTAGAAGTTTTAGCAAAAGGAAATATTTTATTCTGGTGGTTTTGAGGGGGAAGTTAATTATTATTGCTGCAATATTAGAATAGAAATTATAAAAGCCTAGAATGAAAATATATACAAAGGGGGGTGATCAAGGCGAAACGTCTTTAATTGGTGGGGCACGCGTTTTAAAAAATCATAGCCGCATAGAAGCCTATGGTACTATTGATGAGTTGAATGCTATTATTGGTATCGTGCGCGATTCGTCTCAGAACGCATCTGCCGACGAGCAATTAGAAGCCGTGCAGAATATTCTTTTTAGCATAGGTTCGGCTCTCGCTGCCGCAGATGGCCATAAAATGCAATTGCCCGACTTCGAGGAAACAGCAATTAAAGATTTAGAAAAGGCAATAGACCTAATGGATGAGGAATTAGAGCCGCTGCGTAATTTTATTTTACCCGGTGGCGATTTAGCTTCCTCCTATTGCCATTTAGCCCGCACTGTATGTAGAAGGGCGGAAAGAAAAGTGGTGGCCATGCAACAAGAGCTTCAGGTAGAACCCAAAATTGTAAAATACTTAAATCGCCTAAGCGACTACTTTTTTACTTTAGGGCGGTTTTACACCAAATTAAACAGCGGCAAAGAAACTCTTTGGAACCCTCGTAAGGCTTAAAGCTCTTTTATTGGAACGCTAAAGCGAATAATCTTTTCAACATTTTAGCATAATGTAGAAGATTACTGGATTTTTATTGGCACTATTAGCTAATATAACTTGCTCAGGTGAAAGAAAAAATTATTTTTGCAAAAAATTAGCGCCTAAAATACTAAAATATGTATTGGACTTTAGAACTTGCTAGCTATTTAAGCGATGCTCCTTGGCCAGCTACAAAGGATGAATTGGTGGATTATTCCATTAGAACAGGTGCCCCTTTAGAAGTGGTGGAAAACCTACAGGCCATGGAAGAAGAGGAAGAAGAGGTGTATGAGTCTATCGAAGACATCTGGCCCGACTATCCCTCCGAGGAAGACTTCCTGTGGAATGAGGATGAGTATTAAGTAGCAACATTAATAATCTTGCAAAGGCTGTCATTTTATGATGGCCTTTTTTTTTCACTTTAGTTCAAATTGAACTTATCGCGCTATATCTAAACTGCTTTGTTTGGTAGCACTCCATAGAGTTTGCCGCCAATTTTTCGTCCACTTTGTTTTAAGTGCCATTGCTTTGAATGCTCCGAATCTTAATATTTGCAAGGGGGCTGAGGCGTAATTTTACGTCGGTCTCACGTTTTTAGCTTCGGAATGCTTAACATTAAGGGCCTCTAATATAGCCTTGTATAGTTCCCCAGATTTAAAGGGCTTGGTAACATAAGCAGAGAAATCATTATTCTTAACAATGTGCTTGGTTTCTGCTAGCACATCTGCCGTTAAGGCAATATTGGGTGTTTTTCTGTTGGGATTTAGAGAGTTTTTAAAGATTTCACTTGCCGCCATAATGCCGTTTTTCTTGGGCATTTGTATGTCCATTAAGATTACATCGTACTTTTTGTCTAAGCTTTTCCGTAAAACATCTTCCCCATCACTTGCTATTTCGAAAGAATTCCAGTCCCCATGGAGCTATAACCAACATTAAGATTGTCCCCGTAAAAACCTAGGGCAATTACCGTGTTGTTTTTTAGCTCGCGATTGTTGTTTGGGAGTAGCGTTTCTTCAAATTTGGTCCCGTCACCTGCCAATCCGCCAGTAAATTTACAGTGATTGTCCAGTTTGTCACGCATGCTAATTACCAATTGGGAGCCATTTATATTCAGACCATCCGATAAAACGAAGACATGTTTTAGTTTTTCTTGAGGGAATGATTCTAATTAGGCCGCTCCCGGTATATAATTTCTGTTTTTTCAAATTCAATAAAGGGGATACTAGCCGTGTTTTCTTTAACCATAGACTGGCCAATTTCCCCAGCAGTGCTGCAGCCTGCCAATGTTGCTTGCGGAAATGCTTGGCGTATTTCTTGACCAACAATGGATTTTTGTAATAATTCTCGATTGGAGAAAACTAAAATCAAATTAGGATTCAATCCGACTTTGTGAAAGTCAATAGTAGAGCTTGCATTGAAAAAGACTTGTTTGGCTTTCATGTATGGAGGATTGTCGCTTAAAATTAGTGATACTGCTAATAAAATTATGAATCAATCATTTTTTTTTAACGGAAGCCCTTTAAATTACCGCGCCGCAAGCCTTTTATGTAACTTTGCGGCTATTGGTTAGATACAAAAGCAATCAAATTATGTTGGGAAATTTTCTCGCTAAGATATTCGGAGATAAGAGTGCAAAAGATATGAAAGCCTTAAAGCCTATGATAGAGGCTGTAAATGCGGAATATCAAAAACTGCAAAGTTTAAGTAACGATGAGCTAAGAGCGAAAACTATAGAGTTTCAAGCAAGAATTTCAGAATACATTTCCACAGAGGAAGCGGAGATTTTAGAGCTTAAAGATAAAATTGAAATCGAAGAAGATTTAGAAACCAAGGAGGCTTTTTATGCTCAAGTAGACGATCTTGAAAAGAGAATTACTGAAAAAATTGAAGAAGTTTTAGAAATCATTAAGCCTGAGGCTTTTGCGGTGGTTAAAGAAACGGCTCGTCGTTTAAAGGAAAATGATACGCTTGAAGTTACCGCCAGTGAAATGGATCGCAGTTTAGCACCTAAACTAGATGCTGTACAAATTTCGGGTGATAAAGCCATTTGGAGCAGCACTTGGTCGGCTGCTGGCGCAGAATTAGTTTGGGATATGTTGCATTATGATGTGCAGCTTATTGGGGGTTCGGTTCTTCATAAAGGTTCTATCGCCGAGATGGCCACGGGTGAAGGAAAAACATTGGTATCTACTTTACCGGTTTATTTAAATGCACTGCCACAACGAGGGGTGCACGTAGTAACGGTTAACGATTACCTCGCTCGTCGTGACTCAGAATGGATGGGGCCTATTTATCAGTTCCATGGTTTATCGGTAGATTGTATCGATCGCCACCGTCCCAACTCGGAAGAACGTCGTGCAGCCTACCGCGCGGATATTACTTACGGTACAAATAACGAATTTGGTTTCGATTACCTGCGCGACAATATGGCGAGCAGCCCTGAAGATTTAGTGCAGCGCAAGCATAATTTTGCCATTGTAGATGAGGTAGATTCTGTTTTAATTGATGAAGCCCGTACACC
>Ga0075467_10000732_pt1 | contig 26925 bp, 27 predicted proteins | sample DEB08_DNA_9_FD_75067 | JGI IMG/M metagenome (GOLD analysis project Ga0075467, IMG submission 75067) | Aqueous microbial communities from the Delaware River and Bay under freshwater to marine salinity gradient to study organic matter... | ecosystem: Environmental > Aquatic > Marine > Coastal ... | reverse complement strand
TAACACGAAAACCGAAATTATTGGTGTAGGGAAGTGACCATTGCACCCTTCAAGAAAACCGTCCCGCCTGCAGAAATGGTGTCTCACAGGTCCTCGCGCCGCGCGCGATCCTCGCCAAACCGAGCAAACGCCAAACCCAACCTAAATGCCCTCTGGCGCTACGCTCCTACGACACTCGCAACGTCCAGTGGATGTTCGGTCGGCAAAGCCGAACCGTGCCGCCCCCAAAACGCACCACTTGCGCCACTCGCGACACAGGCTTACATTCAAGGTCAGCAGGCCCAAGCGCCCGCAGCCAAAGGGATCATCGCCCTGAAACCCTCTCAGGCAACCGTGATCTTCTGAAAGCCAATACCCGTCCGGCATCCTGCCGATGCGGCAACGCTCAGGAGACTCGACCCCATGTCCAAAGGAAAAGACCGCGGTAATCGCGAGACCAAAAAGCCAAAGAAGGAAAAGGTAAAGGTCCTTGCGACCGCCAATTCCAACGCCGGCAAGTCCGACACTACGATTGCCGGCAAAAAGGTCAAATAGACCGATACCACCGGCGCGGGATGGCAAAACCCAGCCCCGCGCCGGACAGGCCAAGCGCTTTGGTTAGACGCTTACTCCTGCACGCTTTCCAGCCAGGCTGCCAAATCCGCAATTGGCTGCGCCGTCACGATCGGCTGTCCCGTTTCTGCGGGAATAGCTGCGTCAGAAAACGAAAATAACTCTCCGAACAGCGGCATCTCGCCCCCATGCGCCAGCATTGGATCACGCCCGTCAATCTGGCGCACCACGCGGATCACCGGAAACACGCCGCCATTGCTCGCTGAAAGTTGCGTAAGGTCCGGGGCCTGCACTGTCAGAACTTCCTGCATCGGCCCATCGCCCCGCGCTTCCATCCCGTGGCACGCCGCACAATAACGCGCGAAGTACCATTCTCCTGCGTTGGCATCAGGCACCTCCGCCTGCGCCACACCTGCCGCCAAAGTTGCGGCTGCAATCCAAAGCGCTCTCATCGCTGCACCGTCGCCAGCCAGGCCGCGACATCGACAATCGCTTCCGGCGCGACAATCTCGGCCCCATCGGGCGCGACGATCACCGCAGCCGGCCCGTCAAGGATCATCCCCCACAATGGCATCGGACCACCATGCGCCAGAACCTCGCGCTGCCCATCCACCCGGCGCACGACCCGCGCCGTCGGGAACTCCCCACCGTTCGACGCCGCAAGCGCCGTCAAATCCGTGGGCACCACCGACAGCACATCCGCCATCGGTCCATCGCCGCGCGCGCCAGTGCCGTGACAGGTCGCGCAGTGGTTCTGGAAGACATCGCGGCCCTGCGCTACATCCTGCGCCGACGCCGTGCTTGCCAAAAATATCGCCAAAAGTGTCAGAGTTTTCATGAGCAATCCTCCTCCTTACAAATCTACTCGTGTCATGGACTTGCGGCCTTGATCCACCTCAATCAGCGCGCAAAAGCCGTTACCGAGCCCTTATACAGTCGAACGCCCGCACCGACGCAATGCCGACATGGCACCGACGTCGCTTTTTGCGGTTATTTCGGCGCGAAATGACCCGCCCTGAACCTTCACCCGCTTGCCGGTTTCGAAGTGCGCCCCTTCCAAAGTCCAGTTCAAAACTGCGCTCGGACCCGAATGACAAAAATCATCGCACTGCCGTCCGGGTCGCTCGAGCCCCACGCCTTCGCATAGGCTTCAGCACGCGCCGCCACATCTTTCGCAGATATCGTTCGCCACCTCGCCCATTGATTAAGGAACCGCGGGCCAACCCAGATCACCCAAGCAATCGCTTACTCAGCCACCAAAATCCCGCCCTCAAGCCGCAAAACCCGATCCATTCGTGCCGCCAACCCTGGGTTATGGGTTGCAATCAAAGCAGAAAGTCCGGTTTCGCGCACCAACTCCATCAGCGCCGCAAACACCGTATCGGACGTCGCCGGGTCCAAATTTCCCGTCGGCTCGTCCGCGAGCAAAACCCGGGGCTTATTCGCCAGGGCCCGACAAAACGCGACCCGCTGTTGTTCTCCTCCCGACAAAGCCGCCGGTCGATTGTCTGCCCGCCCTGAAACGCCGACGCGCTCCATCAAAGACAGGGCATGCGCGCGCGCCTCGGCCGCCGGAACCGCGTTGGCCAACTGGGGCAAGATGATATTCTCAACTGCCGAAAATTCCGGCAGTAAATGGTGGAATTGATAAATAAAACCAACCTCTTCGCGCCGTGCCGCTGTGCGCCGCGCATCCGACAATCCAGTGTAGTCGGTGCCGCCAATACTGACCCGCCCGGCATCCGTAGAATCCAGCAATCCCGCGATATGAAGCAGCGTAGATTTGCCTGCCCCGGACGGTGCAACCAAGGCCACAACCTCGCCCGCCGCAAGCTGCAGCGACGCCCCGTCAAGCACCGTGAGCGCATTTTCTCGCCCCGGATTATAGGTCTTTTTGACCCCTTCAAGCGCCAGTGCATCACTCATAGCGAAGCGCCTCCACCGGGTTCATTCGCGCAGCGCGGCGCGCCGGAATAAGCGTGATGCCCCAGGACAAAAACAGCGACAATCCAACCGCTGAAAGCACATCGCCAAGCTCGAGCTTAGCAGGCAAACGGTAGATGCCCCGCACCGCCCCATCCCAAACGCCGCCGCCGGCCGCGCCGTTAACGAAGGCTAATATTGCGTCAAAATAGATCGCGAAAAGACAGCCAATGATGACCCCGAACAGCGTGCCAATCGTGCCAACCAAAGCGCCTGTCAAAAAGAATACCCGCAATATAGACCCTTCGGTCAAACCAATCGTCCGCAGGATACCGATGTCGCGTCCCTTGTTCTTCACAAGCATGACCAAGCCGCTGATAATGTTCATCGACGCGATCAAAACCAGCACAGACATCAGCACAAACATCACCGTGTCTTCGACCTCCAATGCGCGCAAAAAGCCGCCTGCAGAATCCTTCCATGTCCACAAAAGCGCGCGCTCTCCGCCGGCTTCTCGCAAGGGTGCAGACAAAGCTTCAACGCGCTCCGGCTCGACCACGCTCACTTCCAATTCATCCGCGACCCCTTCGCGGTTGAAATACACCTGAGCCTCGCTGAACGGCATGAACGCCCGTGTGCGATCAATGTCGTAACGCCCTGAATTGAATATATAAGTGACTTCGTACTCGCCTACCCGAGGACTGGTGCCAAAGGCTGTTCGCACCCCGTTAGGAGAGATTAACCGCACCACATCCCCGACCCCAACGCCCAAAGATCGCGCCGCTTCGCGACCCAATGCGATGCCACCAGGAAAAGCGCTCAGATCGCCTACGCCGGTTTCGGGGTCAGCTATGCGCGGGATTTCGGCAAGGTCTTCCGGCGCAATGCCAAAGATTTCCAGCCCGGTGTTTTCATCCCGGTAAACGGCCATAACCTGACCCTTCACCAAAGGGGCAACGCGCGTGACACCTTCAACGGCCGCAAGCCGCGCGGCCACATCATTATAGTCTGCGATAACCCGGCTGACCTGCCCGCTTTCCGAACGAACTGCCTGATTATAGATAGTCACATGGGCGTTCGCGCCAAGGATAGTCGACACAAACTCGTCGCGAAACCCGGCGCGGACGGCAAGCGTGATGATTAACGCCGCCACCGCCAGCATAATACCGATCAGCGAAATCCATGTCATCACGGACACGCCGCCCTCGGCCCGCTTGGCGCGCAGATACCGCCATGCGATCAGGAATTCAAAACGTGAAAAGGGCGCGGGCGTGGCCATGACTGCTCCGATGTTTTGCCCTGTCATGCAAGGCGCGGCGCGCGCGGTCAACTCACTTCCAATTCATCCCGCTCTTCTTGGCAAAAATACTCCGGTGTGCAGCGCGCGCAATTCATAACTTGATCGGAAATCGCGCTCGGATATCAGCGTCCATAACCGGATCCAAAGCCGCCATTGAAGAGGTCGCCAAAATCATCTCCTTGCGCGCCTTTGCCCCTGCAATCAAATCCGGTTTCTTGTTTTCTTCCCATTCCTTTGGGCTCGTGCGATCCCCATGAAACGGATAGACATAATCCGTCTCCATCCGCGCCAGTGTCTCACCGACCCCAAGATAATGCCCCGGACCGCCCAGACAGACCTCCCGCATCGCCTCGATGGCAAGCGTGTCATCCGTCACTTCGATGCCTTTAAGACATCTTAGCGCCTGCCCGATCAGATCATCGCCAAGGATAAGCGACTCGTGACAAAATCCAAGCAGCGACGCATGCATGCCCGCCGCCTCGTAAACCATGTTTAGCCCCGACAAGCCGGCCATCACATTCGAGCACATCTGCTCCCACCCGGCCTGCATGTCCGGCAGCTTGGAATCCGACGCTCCCGCTGCAGCCCCGCCCGGAAGACCGTAAAACTGATGCATCTGCGCGCAGCCAGCCGTCAAAAGCGCCTGCTCTCCTGACCCGATCGACATCGCGCCTGTCCGCAGGTCAACGACAAACGGCCATGTGCCGAAAATCGCCGGATGCCCGGGCGCAATCGCGTTGACGTACACGATGCCGGCAAGGCACTCTGCGACCGCCTGCACAATGGCTCCGGCCAAGGTCGCAGGTGCCGTCGCTCCGGCCATCCCGGCGCTTAGCAATAAAACCGGCATACCGCCCCGGATACAGGCCTCCATAACCCCGCAGCTTTCGGTCGCAAACTTAAGCGGAGGCACGACGAAGCAATTGGAGTTAGACAGAAAAGGCCGCGCACGGAACGCCTCTTCGCCACCCGCAATTGCATAGGCGAGGTCCAGACAGGCCTGTGCGTTTTCCGGCTCGGTTATAGATGTTCCGACGTGTTTGGTCGTGCCTGTGCAGCACGCGTAGATCGTGTTCAGATCAAGTTCCAGATTATCGGGTAAATCGCGGGCAACCATGGGCCGCTGAAGAAAATGAATATTGTCCAACTGGTCTGCTATTCGCGCGGCGTCATGAAGGTCCTGCAACGTGCTGTGGCGATAGTTTCGCCCATCCGGCTCGACCATATTCACTGCAGCGCCAGCCGTACCATAGTGAACTTTGGTGCCTGACAGGTTCAAGTCGTGCGCGGAACTTCGACCATGCAGCGTTATGTTTCGTGCGGCTTTCGCCAGCATATCTTCGACCAATGCGGGTGAGAATCTCAAGCGTCCGTCGTCGCCCAACCGCGCACCCGCCTGAACCATAACCTCGATACCGGAAGGCGGCGCGTCAGCAAGCCCGATCTCGTCAAGGACTGTTAAAGCAGCATTATGAATACGTAGCACTTCGGCGTCGCTAAGTGCCTTAAGCGTCCCGCCTTCCATACCGCCTCGAATGGGGCGAACATCTTCGGCCAAGGGCGCTGACCGAAGTGCGTGGCGCGCGACGCGCCCTCCGGATCGGCGGGTCTGTGTTCGTGTCATTTTAGAAATCCTGCGAAAAAGGGAAAGGTTAATCGAGCGGCACTCAGTCGCTCGGACGCCCTCTCGCAGCACGGCCGCGATCCGCACCAATCGTGCGGCTGACTAGTACAATTTGCCATTGTTCGCCCATGACAAAACCTCTCCCTGTTAAGGAAAGGCTACGCCGCCGGTGGGTGTAATCTGTCACAATCGCGCCACGGAAAATGTCGCAAATAGAACGCTATCGACCGCGCAGCCATGCCAAAACGTCGTCCGCGTTCTGATCGGGCGGAAACACCGGGTAAAAGGTTTTGACGATCACCCCGGCCTCGATCACCCAGGCCATCCGCTTGAGAAATTTCCGCCCTTCGACCTGCAGTACCGGCAGGTTCAGCGCCGCAGCTAAAGCGCCATCTGCATCCGACAGAACCGGAAACGGCAGGTGCAAACGTGTTGCCATTTCGCGTTGATAGTCCGTATCCTGGGTCGACAATCCAAACACATGGCCGACACCCAGCGCCTGCAATGCACCAAAATGATCGCGGAAGGAACACGACTGTGGCGTGCACCCCCGCGCGCCCGGAATGCCATCCCAACCGTCCGGCAATACGCCGTTTGGCTGCCCTGTCATCGGATAGATATAAATAACAACTCGTCCCGCGACATCCGCCAAAGACACGGCCCCGCCATCGGTCGACGCCAAGGCCACATCTGGCACTTTCGCTCCTGTCAGGTGGTCTGCCGCGCCGTTGTCTTCCGGCGCCGGTATCAACGACCAGTCCGGAGCCCCGGTTCCTGCGCCAGTAAACGGTTGGTTTGACATTTCGCCTTCAAATCCAGGTGTGGAACGACCGCTTTTCCATCGGCTGCACCATTGCCGCCCGCACTTCGACACAATGCGGCGCATAAATCTCGGCGACTTTTTCGACGGCCATCTCGGGCGCCATTTCCTCGCTGACGCCGGTGCGACGGTTTGTCAGTTCGACCACGCCGTTCTTCAAACCGCGCGGGCCGACGGTGATCCGCCAAGGCAACCCGATCAGATCCATCGTCGCAAACTTCGCGCCTGCGCGCTCGTCCCGGTCGTCGTACAAAGGCTCCATCCCATGTGCGACCAACGATTTATACAGCGCCTCGGACGCCTTGTCCGTCGCCTCGTCACCTTGCCGCAAATTCACAATCCCACAATGGAACGGCGTCACGCCCTCGGGCCAGATAATCCCGTTATCATCATGCGATGCCTCTATAATCGCGCCGAGTAGGCGGCTCACGCCTATGCCATGTGACCCCATGTGAACCGGCACAGGCTTGCCATCGGGGCCCTGAACCGTCGCGCCCATCGCTTCGGAATACTTCGTGCCGAAATAGAAGATTTGCCCCACTTCGATCCCACGCGCCGACTGTCGGCGATCTTGCGGAACCTTGGCAAACGCCGCCTCGTCGTGGGTTTCGTCCGTGCGGGCATAACGCGAGGTGAACTCCTGCAGCACGGCCTCGCAAGCCGCGTGATCGTCGTAGTCAATCTCGCGGTCACCGAACGACAATTCAGTGATCGCGCTGTCGTAGAAAACCTCCGACTCGCCCGTCTCGGCCAGTACCAGAAACTCGTGCGTATAATCCCCGCCGATAGGTCCACCGTCTGCGCGCATAGGAATAGCCTGCAGACCCATCCGCTCGTAGGTGCGCAGATAAGACACCAGATGGCGGTTGTACGCGTGCAGCGCGTCCTCTTTCGTCAGATCGAAATTGTAGCCGTCCTTCATCAAAAATTCGCGCCCGCGCATCACCCCAAACCGCGGCCTCACCTCATCGCGAAATTTCCACTGAATATGATAAAGCGTCAGCGGCAAGTCTTTGTAACTGCTCACAGACGACCGAAAAATATCAGTTATCAATTCCTCATTCGTCGGCCCGAACAGCATATCGCGTCCGTGGCGATCAGAAATCCGCAGCATTTCCTGGCCGTAGTCATCATACCGCCCGCTTTCACGCCACAGATCCGCCGATTGTATCGTCGGCATCAGCATCGGCACGTGACCGGCGCGCACCTGTTCTTCGTGCACTATTTTTTCGATGTTTTGCAAAACTTTGTAGCCCAGCGGCAGCCAGGAATAGATGCCAGCACTTGCCTGCTTGATCATGCCAGCCCGCAACATCAGCCGGTGGCTGACGATCTGCGCCTCGCTGGGTGTTTCCTTCAAAATGGGCAGAAAATAACGACTTAGACGCATCTTTTATGGACCTTCTTGGACGATTTCGCACCAAAGTCGTCTAGGCCATCGCCGCCGCCCTCGCAAGCCATACCCCATGCGCACGACGCCCGCGCGGCTGCCCGACAAAGCCAAAACCACCCCCTTGCGCCCTTTGCGCTGACTTGCGACACCTGACACTACCACAAACCAAGGACACGATATGGCCCTGCCCATCCGGCAACAGCTGAAATACTGGGGGATCGCAGCGGCGGTCTTCTTTGTCGTTCTTTGGGTCCTTGGGGACGTCATCTTGCCCTTCGTCCTTGGAGCGGCCATCGCTTATTTCCTTGATCCCGTCGCCGACCGGCTAGAAGCCTTGGGCTGTTCGCGCGCCATTGCCACGGCGATCATCACCATCTCGGCGCTGATGATTTTTGTGGTTCTCGCCCTTCTCGTGATCCCGACGCTGGTCTCTCAGACCGCGCAATTGATCTCGACCGCGCCTGATATGGCTTCGCGCCTGCAAGCGGTCCTGACCGAACGTTTCCCCGAGCTTGGCGACGCCAATTCAACGATCCGCAGGTCGCTGTCGTCTATCGCCGAAACAATTCAGTCGCGCGGCGGCGAGGTTCTGAACACCGTCCTCAGCTCGTTCTCGGGCGTGTTGAACGCCATTGTGATCTTCGTGATCGTGCCGGTCGTGGCGTTTTACATGTTGTATGACTGGGACAATATGGTCGCCAAAGTCGACAACCTTCTGCCGCGCGATCACGCGCCGACGATCCGCAAGCTGGCTTCGGAAATCGACCGCGCCCTGGCGGGATTCATCCGTGGCCAAGGCACTGTTTGTCTGATCCTTGGCGCTTATTATGCCATTGCCCTTATGGCCGTGGGTCTTAACTTCGGATTGGTCGTTGGGTTTGTTGCGGGTGCGCTGACCTTCATTCCTTACGTCGGAGCGCTTGTCGGCGGCGTTCTCGCGCTTGGCCTTGCACTATTTCAATTCTGGGGCGACTGGATTTGGATCATCCTTGTCTGGGCAATCTTCCAATCCGGGCAATTTGTCGAAGGCAATATCCTGACACCGCGCCTTGTCGGCCAATCCGTCGGCCTGCACCCGGTCTGGCTCATCTTTGCGCTGTCTGCGTTTGGTGCGCTTTTTGGCTTTGTCGGTCTTCTTGTCGCCGTCCCCGTCGCCGCCTCCATCGGCGTTGTCACCCGCTTTGCGATCTCACGCTATCGGTCCTCCCTTCTCTACAAAGGGATCGAAGAGCAAGAAGACCCCTGACCTAATGGCCGAGCAGTTGATCTTTGATCTGCCCAAGCGCACAGCACTTGGACGCGGCGACTTCTTCGTCTCGTCGGCCAACGTGCTGGCCGTCACTCGCCTTGATGACACCGAAACGTGGCCAAACACCAAACTCGCTCTCACAGGCCCCGAAGGCGCGGGCAAATCCCACCTTGCCCATGACTGGTCAAAGGCCAACCACGGCCATGTGATGCTGACGGCCGATCTGCCGAGCGCCGATATCCCCGGCCTCGCTACTGCGCTTGCCGTCGAAATCCCCGACGCGCCGATGCCGAGCGCCGAAGAAGAGGCCCTCTTCCACCTCCACAACCACATGATTGCGCAAAACCTGCCGCTTCTTTTGATTGCTCGCACGCCGCCTGCGCGCTGGACGATCACCCTCCCCGATCTCAAAAGCCGGATGCAGGCAACGGATGTCGTCCAAATTGAGGCCCCCGACGAAGCGCTTTTGTCGGCCATGCTTGTAAAGCTTTTCACCGACCGCCAGCTGCAGATCGACCCAAACCTGATCCCCTGGCTTGTCACGCACTCCGAACGCTCGTTCGCCGCTATCAATCGACTTGTGGTAGCCCTCGACGCCGAAGCACTTGCCCAAAAACGCGCTATTACGCGTCCTTTGGCCCGGCGCGTGCTGGACAAATTGGACGAAGAAAGGCGATAACCGTCATTGTGTCGTCAAATTTGCCCGTTAGGCCGCGTTTCATGGCTATGAATACCGATTTCCTCAGTGCTGATTTTCCCGCCTCCGTAAGTGTCGAAGGCGTTGACGATCAAAGCCCGAACCGCTTCTTCAACCGCGAACTGTCTTGGCTTGCGTTCAATTGGCGTGTGCTGGAAGAAGCCGAAAACCACCGCGTACCGCTGCTTGAGCGTCTGCGTTTTCTGTCAATTTCGGCGACCAACTTGGACGAATTCTATACCGTCCGCGTCGCAGGTCTGCGCGAGCTGGCCCATGCGGGAAACACAATGCCCGCTGCTGATGGTCTGACACCGTCCGAGCAGCTTGTTTTGATCAACGAAAACGCGCGCAACCTTCTTAATCGCCAGCAAGACGTCTGGAGCAGCCTGAAGTCTGAACTCACGGCCGCAGGTATCGAACTTTTGTCGCGCGACGACCTCAGCAATTCCGACAAACTACACTGCGAGCAAACCTTCCTTTCGCAGGTGTTCCCGATCTTGTCGCCGCTGGCGATCGACCCGGCACATCCGTTTCCGTTTATCCCGAACGCTGGGTATTCGCTTGCCTTGCAACTGGAACGCAAGTTCGACAAACGCCCCCTGCGCGCGCTTTTGCCAATCCCGCATCAGGTCGACCGCTTCGTCGCGATGCCATCGGAAGACGGCTCTCGCCGCTTCCTGCCGCTTGAAGAACTGCTGCTTTTGCACATCGACAGCCTGTTTCCCGGATACAAGATCAACGGCAACTGTGCCTTCCGCGTCCTGCGTGACAGCGACCTTGAAGTTGAAGACGAAGCCGAAGACCTTGTGCGCGAGTTTGAAGTCGCCTTGAAACGCCGCAAACGCGGTGAAGTCGTGCGCCTGACGATTTCGCCCGACGCCCCCAAAGCCTTGCGCGCCATCATCACCGAAGAACTCGGCGTCACTGAAGAGGAAACCGTTGAGCTTGGCGGCCTGATCGGGCTCGCCGACCTCAGGGAACTGGTCCTTGATGATCGCCCAGACCTTCTCTGGCCGTCCTTCACTCCCCGCGTGCCCGAACGCGTGCAGGACCACGACGGCGATATGTTCGCCGCTATACGCCAAAAGGACATGCTGCTGCACCACCCATATGAAACCTTCGACATGGTGGTGCGATTCCTGAAGCAGGCGGCGATGGATCCAGACGTCGTGGCGATCAAACAGACGCTTTATCGCACATCGCACAACAGCCCCATCGTCTCAGCACTTTGTGAGGCGGCAGAAGAAGGCAAGTCCGTCACAGCCCTTGTGGAACTCAAAGCCCGCTTTGACGAAGCCGCCAACATCCGCCAGTCACGTACGCTGGAACGCGCAGGCGCGCATGTGGTCTACGGATTTCTGAACTACAAAACCCACGCCAAGATCTCGACCGTGGTGCGCCGCGAAGCTGGAGAACTGGTGACCTACACCCATTTCGGAACCGGCAACTACCACCCGATCACGGCCAAAATTTACACCGATCTCAGCCTATTCACCTGCGACGCCGCCCTCGGGAGCGATGCCACAAAGGTCTTCAATTACCTCTCAGGCTACGCGCAGCCCGAAGGCATGCAGAACCTGTCGATCTCGCCGATCTCGCTGAAAAATACTCTGCTTGAACGCATCGCTGAAGAGGCCGAATTCGCACTTGCAGGCAAGCCCGCCGAGATCTGGGCCAAGATGAACTCGGTCGTCGACCCCGATGTGATCGACGCGCTTTACATTGCAAGTCAGGCTGGTGTGAAAATCAACCTGGTGATTCGCGGTATCTGCGGTTTGCGCCCGGGCATCAAAGGCCTGTCGGAAAACATCCGCGTGAAATCCATCGTCGGCCGCTTTCTTGAACATTCGCGCATCGTCTGCTTCGGTGCAGGCTACGGACTGCCGCACAAAAGGGCACGGGTCTATATCTCGTCTGCCGACTGGATGGGCCGCAACCTGAACCGTCGGGTTGAAACGCTGGTCGAGGCCACAAACCCCACGGTCAAGGCGCAGATTGTCCGCCAGATCATGGCCGCCAACCTTGCCGACGTGGCCCAAAGCTGGATCCTGTCGCCCGACGGTTCCTTCCACCGTCCAAGCCCACCCGACGGCGAAACCGCGTTCAACTGCCACCGCTTCTTTATGGAGAACCCGTCGCTTTCAGGTCGCGGCTCGGCAGGCGCCTCGGACGTGCCCGAACTGACACACAGCGACGACTGACCCCTTTTCGCGCGCCCCATATCAACCCCATGACTTTGTCCCGCCGCGCCCTTCTTGCCACCGCCACCGCCAGCGCCCTTCTGCCGCGCCACCTTGCCGCTCAAACTGCCCAGTTTGACGCAGCGCTCGACCGCGCCCGCGGCCTAGAGCAGCTCCACAGCCTGATCATCCTGCAAAACGGAGAGGTTCAGATCGCGGAACGCCTGCGCGGCCCGGCCCTCGACCGGCCGGCAAATATTAAATCCGTCTCCAAAACCATCGTGGCGACGCTTACCGGCATCGCCATCGACAAAGGTGTGATCGCCGACGTCACCGCAACCATCGCCAACCTTGCCCCTGACCTGTTGCCACGCTCGGCCGACCCCCGCGCCGCAGACATCACGGTCGAAGACCTGGTGACCTTGCGCGCCGGGCTTGAGCGCACCTCAGGCCCTAACTATGGCCAATGGGTCTCCAGCCCGAACTGGGTCGCCGACGCCCTTGGCCGCCCGATCATCGCCGAGCCCGGAACAACCATGCTCTATTCCACCGGCTCAACCCATATCCTCGGCGCGGTGTTGGCGCGCGCCACCGGCAAAACCCTCCTCACACTGGCGCGCGAATGGCTTGGTGCGCCGCTTCGCATCGACATCCCCGCCTGGACCCGCGACCGGCAGGGTTTCTACCTCGGCGGCAACGAAATGGCCCTCAGTCCGCGCGCGATGGCCCGCTTCGGTGATATGATCCGAAAGGGCGGCACATGGAACGGCACCCGCGTTGTCAGCCAATCCTGGATCGACCGATCGTTTGTCCCCGTCACACGGTCCCCGTGGTCCGGTCTCGGCTATGGCTACGGATGGTTCATCGGCAAGGCCTCTGGCCACGCCTATGCCCTTGCGCGCGGTTACGGAGGCCAGATCATCGCCGTGGTTCCCGATCTTGCCCTTTCCATCGCCATCACCTCGGACCCGACACGCCCCGCTCGATCAGGTGGCTATTTCGGCGAACTTCAGCGGCTTATCGAACAGGATATAATCAGCGAGCTGGTCTGAGAACGACTGCGCCCGGCGCCACGGTGATGGCCCCACATGCCCTGCGCGCGCCCGAAAGCTCTCCGGCCCCCAACCTTCTTTGGATCCAGAATATCCCAAGGTGAGGCTCGCTTAGCCCGAGGGACAAAGCCCCCACTCACGATCCCATCGCCACCCCTTGCGCGAAGCGACTCTGTCGAATACATACCCTGCGACCCACAATACCCGATCCGAAAGCTCCCCATGGAAAACGTCGTTCTCATCATCCACCTGATCCTCGCGCTCTCGCTTATCGGCGTGGTGCTTCTTCAGCGTTCGGAAGGCGGGGGTCTTGGCATGGGCGGTGGTGGCGGTGGCGGTGTGGTCAACACCCGCAGCGCGGGAACGGCCCTTGGTAAAGTCACATGGATGCTCGCGATTGCCTTTATCGCCACGTCGCTTACCCTGACGATTTTCGCGGCGCAAAACTCCGCCTCTGGTTCGGTCCTTGACCGCATCGGTGCGGGTCGCGGCGCTGTTTCCGAGGTTCCGCTGTTGCCATCGGGCGACGCACTTCTGCCTCCGTCAACGGGCGAAACAGGCGGCGCACTTGATCTTCCAAGCGCCGACTAACCACAAGACCTTGGAAATAGTCCTGATCTGGCCCCAGATATTGGGGTCAGACGCTTGGCAAACGCTCCCGAATCCTTTAAGGCTCAACCCCCGTGATGCTGCACATTCGCGACCACCGAACGGCAGCCTCAAGCAGGACATCACGGAGAGGATCCCGAGACATGGCAAGGTATATATTCGTCACTGGTGGCGTTGTGTCGTCACTTGGAAAAGGCCTTGCCTCAGCAGCACTTGGCGCGCTTTTGCAGGCGCGCGGCTACTCGGTACGGCTTCGCAAACTTGACCCCTACCTCAACGTCGACCCCGGAACGATGTCCCCGTTCGAGCACGGCGAGGTCTTCGTCACGGACGACGGCGCGGAAACCGATCTTGATCTCGGCCACTACGAGCGCTTTACCGGCGTCGCCGCGCGAAACACCGATTCAGTATCGTCGGGTCGCATCTATTCCACCGTCCTCGAAAAAGAACGCCGCGGCGATTATCTGGGCAAAACCATTCAGGTCATCCCCCACGTCACCAACGAGATTAAAGACTTCCTCCACGTGGGCGAAGATGAAGTTGACTTCATGCTTTGCGAAATCGGCGGCACCGTCGGCGACATCGAAGGGCTGCCCTTTTTCGAGGCCATCCGCCAATTCTCTCAGGACAAAGAACGCGGCCAGTGCATCTTCATGCACCTGACGCTTCTGCCCTATCTCAAAGCATCGGGTGAGTTAAAAACCAAACCGACCCAGCACTCGGTCAAGGAACTCCGCTCGATCGGCCTTCAGCCTGACGTCCTTGTCTGCCGCTCCGAACACGAGATCCCAGAAAAAGAGCGTGAGAAAATCGCTCTGTTCTGCAACGTCCGCCCCGAAAGTGTGATCCCCGCCTACGACCTCAAATCCATCTACGAAGCCCCGCTGGCCTACCACGGTGTCGGCCTCGATCAGGCCGTCCTTGACGCCTTCCAGATTGCGCCCGCCCCCAAGCCAAAGCTTGAACGCTGGCTCGACGTCAAGGACCGCATCGACAAGGCCGAAGGCGAGATAAAAGTCGCCATCGTCGGCAAATACACCCAGCTTGAAGACGCCTACAAATCCATCGCCGAGGCCCTCACCCACGGTGGCATGGCCAACCGCACCCGCGTGAAAGCCGAATGGATCGACGCCGAAATATTCGAACGCGAAGACCCTGGCCCCTGGCTTGAAGGCTTCCACGCCATCCTCGTGCCCGGCGGCTTCGGCGAACGCGGCACCGAAGGAAAAATCCGCGCGGCGGAATTCGCCCGCACCCGTAAAATTCCCTACCTTGGCATCTGCCTCGGCATGCAAATGGCCGTCATCGAGGCCGCCCGCAACGTCGCCGGACTTGAAACCGCCGGCTCCGAGGAATTCGACCACGAAGCCGGGAAAAAACGTTTCGAGCCAGTTGTTTACCACCTGAAAGAATGGGTGCAGGGCAACCACATCTCCCGCCGCAAAGTCGATGACGACAAAGGCGGCACCATGCGCCTTGGCGCCTACACGGCCAACCTCACGCCGGGCTCAAAAGTGGCGCAGATCTACGGCGCAACCGTCATCGAAGAACGCCACCGCCACCGCTATGAAGTCGACACCAAATATCGCGAGCAGCTTGAAAAAGTCGGCCTCATCTTCTCCGGCATGTCCCCTGATGGACGCCTGCCGGAAATCGTCGAATGGAAAGATCACCCGTGGTTTATCGGCGTACAGTTCCACCCCGAGCTGAAGTCAAAACCCTTCGCCCCGCATCCCTTGTTTGAAGGGTTCGTAAAGGCGGCGATCGAGATCTCGCGACTTGTCTAAGGACTGGATCAAATTGCGCTGATCGGGCGCACCCGAACGCGCTGCGTGAAATCACACTCAAAGGACACGACATGATCGAACGTATCGAAACCGGGGCCCGATCCTCGAAAATCGTGAAGCACAACGGGGTCGCCTATATCACAGGACAGGTTGGCGAGGGTGAGACCATTCAGGCCCAGACCGTAGAATGTCTCCGACGCCTCGAGGTCCTTTTGATAAAAGCCGGCTCGTCGCGCGAAAAGATGCTGCGCGCCACGATTTGGCTTGCCGACATGAGCGATTTTGCAGGGTTAAACGAGGTCTGGAACGCTTGGGTTCCCGAAGGCCACGCCCCCGCCAGAGCCTGCGGCGAAGCCAATCTGGCGCGTGACGAACTCAAGGTCGAGATCATCGTGGATGCAGCCTACGACTAAGCAGCAATCGCGGCGCGGAAGGATCAAAAGATCAACGCTCAAGCCCTAGTCGCCGACAGGGCGCCTCAGCGCCCAATGGGGTCGTCCTCGACAGATGTGCGTCCAAATTTGAATTCGGCAAACGATCCACGCAACCTGAAAAAAGAAGGAACCGGCGGCCGCGGCAGGCGGGAAAGAGTTAATACCAGCCAGGCATCAATTCCGGTCACTACAAGGTTCCACGTATACAGATATATCAGGTTCGGCATGATGCCTGTTTCCGACCAAATCACCAGCTTCGAGGCGATGCCCGCCACGTATCCAAGGCATATCAACAACACAAAACCGAGGCTCTTGCCACTCGCCTGCCCCGTCCTCAACATCTTCCAGATCGAGCAATACCAGCTCACAGAAAAGGCGGTCAGCATCAAAGCTTCAAGGTATTCAGTCATTCGGTGCCCATACTTTGTCACAGATGCTTCAAAACATCCGTAGAAAAACCTACTGCTTCCTCGGCAACGCCAATTCTTCAGCCCTCTCTCAAAGCGTGCTTATGAATTGTTGCAAGATTATTTGATTTTCCGAATGCCAACCGACTGTTGGGTCAGACACCTAAGTGAGTGCCTAGATTTCGATCACATCAGAACCGATGCGGCATTTTAAGAAGTTCTTCCGTTGGCTTGTTGTGCCGCGTGATCGCTGGGTTCGCGTGAATTTCTCAAAGCCCCGACGCAAAACGGCATAGAAATCAAACCCGGACGCAGTCCGCAAATTGATCGCCTTGCAGTCCTCGTCGTTGCGACACGACCTTGCCTAACCTCATATCCGCCCTGCGTCTCACCCAATATAAACACCCAACCCGGAGCCCACAAAATGCACTCGACACGCCGCCTATTCCTCCAAACCGCCGCCGCTGGCTCCGTGACGCTGCTGCCCATCGCCGCCCGCGCTGCTGGGCACGCCTCTGACGTTTTCACCACAGACGCCGGTGACATCGCGGTCCATCCCGTCGCCCACGCCTCGGTGGTTCTCGACCCCCCCGCTGGCACGATTTATATCGACCCGGTCGGAGACGCCGCCCAATACGCTGATTTCCCGGCACCCGATCTGATCCTCGTGACCCACGAGCACGGCGATCACTACAACGCCGATCTCCTTGCCGCGATCAAGGGCGCCGCCACGCTGATCACCAACCCGGCTGTCGCCGCGATGCTGCCCGAAGGCCTGCAGGCAAACTCGGGCCAGCTTGCGAACGGCGAAAGCGTGACATGGAACGACGTTACCATATACGCAATTCCAGCCTATACCCTCACCGAGGAACGCAAGAACTTCCACCCGATGGGCCGTGACAACGGCTACGTTCTCGGGCTTGCGGGCTTCACGATCTACGTCTCTGGCGACACCGAAGACATCCCGGATATGCGCGCGCTGACAGGCATCGATCTGGCCTTCGTCTGCATGAATCTGCCGTTTACTATGCCCGCGTCCGCCGCCGCAGACGCGGTCCGCGAGTTCGCACCAACCTACGTCTACCCCTACCACTACCGTGGCCGCGATGACGGGACCCAAGACCCGCAGGAATTCGCCACGCTGGTGGGCGACGCCTCAGAAGTGAAGTTTGGCAACTGGTATGGCTAAGCCGCCAAATCCGAGCGACCACATGAACGGGTTGGTCCAAGCGACTGGACCGTTGCGTTTTTCCGACACCCAAATATCTTACCCAAGCCCTCAACCGCCGAACGTCCGCACCGACGCAATACCGGCGTGATACCGAAACCTCGGAAAACACCTTTTCGTGGCGGGAATCCCGCCCTATATCCTCCCCATGTTTGAAGCTTTTTTGCGCCGCCTGACGGCCACCGACCCCGATCCGCTTTCCGGCGATGACTGCCGTCTCGCCTTGGCGGCCCTGCTTGTGCGCATCGCGCGCACCGATGGCGAATACGCCCGCGTGGAAATCGACGCGATCGATAACATTTTGAAAATGCGCTATAATCTGGGGCCTTTCGAGGTCATAAAACTGCGCGCTGACGCCGAGCAGCTTGAAACCGAGGCCCCGGACACCGTGCGCTTCACCCGTGCGATCAAGGACAAAGTCCCCCTCGAGGACCGCGCCGAAGTTGTCGAGGCGCTTTGGGAAATAGTTCTTGCGGACGGCACACGCGACCACGAAGAGGACGCTCTCATGCGCCTTGTCGCCCCGATGCTTGGCATCAACGACCGCGAGTCAGCTTTTGCCCGGCAGCGTGTTGTAAGCAAGGGATGATCGCCAGTCTGCCGATGTATGATCGCCCCGAAACACGGGCGGCATACGATCGATTATGGACACGCATCCGCGACGAACTTCGGCTTTTGTGGGCGGTGCTTCCGGACATTGGCTCCCCGCTCCCCGCGGCCCTCGCCCATGACGCGGACCCATGGGATCACTGGCGCGCCCCGGACCTGATCCTTAGCCAAACCTGCGGCCTTCCGTACCGAAGCGAGCTTCACGCAAACGTAATTTTAATCGGTACGCCCGATTATCACCTTCCGGGATGTCGTCCCGGATATTACAATTCGGTCTTTGTAATGCGCGCCGAAAGTGCCTGCGATGATCCAGCCGGCTGGAGCGACCTCATGGTGGCCGTCAACGATGGACGATCCCAGTCGGGATGGGCCGCGCCGCAGGACTTCATGGAAACGCGCGACCTGTCGTTCCACAAAACGTCCCTCACCGGATCTCACCGCAATTCGGCGCACGCCGTTGCAAACGGAACCGCCGATATCGCCGCCATCGACGCGCAAACATGGCGCATGATCCGACGCTGGGATCGTTGGTCAGACACTCTTGTCGAGGTCGCCCGCACCGAAGAAACGCCCGGTCTGCCGCTTATCTCGGCCATGCCAGATGGGCGCAACGATCTTCATTTTGCGGTCAGTCGTCACCTCGCCAACCTGCCCGCGAAAGATGCAGCTATCCTCGACATCCGAAGCCTCGTATCAATCTCCAAGGCAGACTACCTCGCCGTCCCCACCCCAAAAGCTGTCGTCAAGTAAGGCGTTGCAATCCGCAGCAATTCACGCCTTTATTCCCCCCCTGAGGAAAAACCAAAGCTGCAAAACGTGACAGACACTGTACCAGTCATCGAAATCCGGGATCTTCACAAAAGCTATGGGGCTTTGGAAGTCCTGAAAGGCGTGAGTATGACCGCCCCTCGCGGCCACGTCATTTCCCTTATCGGATCGTCCGGCTCGGGCAAGTCCACGCTTCTGCGATGCGCCAACCTTCTAGAAGACAGCCAGCAAGGCGATGTGATTTTTGAAGGCGAGGCCGTTACATGGCGCGGCAAGGCCCACAACCGTCACCCGGCCGACCGTGCACAGGTCACGCGCATCCGCACGAACTTGTCGATGGTGTTCCAGCAGTTCAATCTCTGGTCCCACATGACTGTCCTGCAGAACGTTATGGAAGCGCCGGTCACCGTGATGAAGCGCGACCCGGCCGAGGTCGAAGCCAAAGCCCGCGATTACCTTGCCAAGGTCGGCATTGGCGACAAATGCGATGTCTGGCCCGCGCAGCTTTCGGGCGGCCAGCAACAACGCGCCGCCATAGCGCGCGCCCTTTGCATGGAACCCCGCGCGCTGTTGTTTGACGAACCGACGTCAGCGCTTGACCCCGAACTAGAACAAGAAGTGATCCGCGTCATCAAAGCGCTGGCCGAAGAAGGCCGGACGATGCTGATCGTCACCCACGACATGGCTTTGGCGCGCGACGTCAGCGACCACGTTGTGTTTCTGCACCAAGGCAAGATCGAAGAAGAAGGGCCGCCGAGCGCGCTGTTCGGCACCCCAAAATCCACCCGGCTGCAGCAGTTTCTATCTGCCGTGTCCGCGTAATATTTGACTTTACCAGTATGGGAGAATGCAAATGAAAAAACTGATCCTCAGCACAGCCGCGCTGGCAATCGCAGCAGGCGCGGCATACGCCGACAGCCATTCCGTTGTGCGCCTGACCACCGAGGGCGCCTACCCTCCGTGGAACTTCGTGAATGACAACGGCGAAGTTGACGGCTTCGAGCGCGAGCTTGGCGACGAGCTTTGCCTGCGGGCCGAACTGAACTGTGAATGGAGTACGAACGAGTGGGACTCGATCATTCCGAACCTCACATCGGGCAACTACGACGCCATCATCGCGGGCATGTCGATTACCGATGAGCGCGACGAAGTCATCGACTTCACCCAAGCATACACACCGCCCGATCCATCGAACTATGCGGCCTTGTCGGCGGATGTCGATCTTATCGGCGGCGTGATTGCGGCCCAGGCAGGTACCATTCAGGCAAGCTATGTCGCGGACAGTGGTGCCATTCTTGTCGAATTTTCTTCACCGGACGAAACCATTGCGGCCATCGTCAACGGCGAAGTTGACGCCGTTCTTGCCGATGCCTCATTCATTGGAACCGCGATCGAAACCAATGGCGATCTGATGGTTGTCGGCGATCCCGTTGCCCTCGGTGGCGGCGTTGGCATGGGTGTGCGGGAAAGCGACGGCGAACTGCGCGCCAAGTTCGACACGGCCATTCAGTCGATGAAAGACGATGGCACCCTGAACGCGCTGATCGCAAAATGGGAAGTCAGCAGCCAGTGGTAAGCTGACATCAAAGTAACTGGTCGGGGCGCGCGGTTGCCCCGACCAATCAGACCGCGGGAGCCACTCCATCTTTTCCTTCTGCACCGACCCTGAAACGCTTGAAACGACCCGCTGGTTAGTCTGCTATCTGACCAACGGCAAGCACATGGCGTTTTATACCTCTTTCATCACGGTCATGGTGCTTTTGCTCATCACCGCCCCCATCGCGCTGGCCTTCGGCTTTGGCGGTGCAATGGCCTCGCGCAGCCGAATCCTGCCGCTTCGCTGGTTCGGCAATGCCTACACATCCGTCGTGCGCGGCGTCCCTGATATTGCGTTTTTCCTCTTCTTTGTCATTGCGTTGGATCAGGGCTTCGAGTGGTTGCGCCACAAAACCAAATGTCCCGATTGGGACGAGCCAATTCGCCAGGGCAGCGATTTTATCGTCTGTACGGTGGCGAAACTGCCCCAATCCAATTCCCCGCAATGGGTCCACGAAGCCTACGGCTTCTCCCTTGCCGTACTGACCTTTTCAATCGTTTTCGGTGCCTTTGCGGCCAATGTGCTTTTCGGCGCCATGCGCGCCGTTCCCCGTGCGCAGATGGAAACGGCGGAAGCCTACGGGATGTCACAGCGCCAGTCCTTCTGGCGTGTTCTCGTGCCGCAAATGTGGGTCTATGCGCTGCCCGGCCTGTCGAACCTCTGGATGGTATTGGTCAAAGCAACCCCGCTTTTGTTCCTTCTAGGTGTCGAGGATATCGTCTACTGGGCGCGCGAATTGGGTGGCACGAAGGGCAATGTTTTCGACTATCCGCATCCTGATTGGCGGCTCTATTACTTTCTCGGACTTCTCGTCTTTTACCTTAGCCTGACCCGCGTGTCGGAAATCGCTCTCGTGCGCCTCACCACCAGATTGTCGCGAGGGCAAGCCACTATGGCAGGCGAGCAAATGCGGAGGGCCGCGACATGAGCTGCTGGGAAACCATTGCAGACTATGCGTTGCGATCAATTGGCATTGGCGAACGCCTTTTGCCGCGCTCGGACTTCACGCTGTGCCAGCAATTCACGCTGATTGGATCGGGGCTTTTGTGGAACATCTACTTCGGCGTCCTCGCCCTCACATCAGGGTTTCTCCTTGCCACTGCCGTCGCTATGGGCAAAGCCGCGCGCAATCCATTGATCCGCAAACCCTGCGAATGGTTCATCTTTATCTTTCGTGGCTCACCGCTGTTTATCCAGTTTTTCCTTGCCTACGAGACCTTCGTGCTGCTGCCCAAAGTCGGCATCGACATCAACTTGATCTTCGTGGAAGTCACCGCTGAAACGCGCTGGTTGACCCGCGCATGGCTGGGCGCGCTGATTGTGCTATTCCTAAACACCGCCGCCTATTCGGGCGAAATATTCTACGGTGCGCTGCGCTCGATCCCGAAAGGCGACCTTGAGGCGGCAGACGCCTACGGCATCACCGGTTGGTCGCGCTTTCGGCGCATCACATGGCCGACCATGCTGCGCCTTGCATGGCCCGCCTACACAAACGAAGCGATCTTCCTCTTTCATGCCACAACACTGGTGTTTTTCTCGGGCTTCCCCGCATGGCAACAACGCGGTGACGCGCTTTATTATGCTAACTATTTCGCCGACAAGACCTTCAACCCCTTCGTGCCTTACCCCATCGTCGCCTTCTATTTTATCCTTGTGACGCTTGCCGTCATCACCATCTTCTCACTGGTCAACAAGCGTCTGAACAGGCATATGCCGCAGGAGCCAAAGCGCATCCGCTACCGGCCGCAAATCATTCGGTGAGACCATGGAAGACTGGCTAAAAGACAATCCGCAAGTCCGCACAGTGACCACGGCCGTGGCCGATCTGAACGGTCAGGCGCGTGGCAAGCGCATGCCGTCGGGGTTCGCATCGAAGGCGCTGGAAGGCATGACACGGATGCCCCTGTCGGTGCTGAACGTCGACATCTGGGGTGACGATATCGAAGACAGTCCGCTGGTGTTTGAAAGCGGCGATCGCGACGGCATCCTGCGCCCGACCGATCGCGGTTTTGTTCCAATGCCCTGGCTGTCAAACCCGACCGCGCTTTTGCCCATGTGGATGTATACCGAAGCCGGAGACCCCTTCGCCGGAGATCCCCGCCACGCACTGAAGCTGGTCCTTGATCGCTTTACCGAACGCGGCTGGAGCGTTGTCGCGGCCACCGAACTTGAATTCTACCTTTTGGATGACAGCGGCGACACGCTGCAACCGCCGACCGCACCCCGTTCGGGCAAGCGGCGTCTGGGGGGAGAGATCCTGTCGATCCGCGCGCTCGATGCGTTCGACACGTTCTTTTCGGAACTTTACGATGCTTGCGAAGTCATGGGCATCCCGGCCGAAACCGCCATTTCAGAAGCTGGCATGGGCCAATATGAGATCAACCTTGTCCACGGCCCGGCGATGCACGCCGCTGACGACGCATGGCTCTTCAAGATCCTCACGCGAGGCCTTGCCCGCAAACACGGGTTCGCGGCAAGTTTCATGGCCAAGCCCTATACGGACTGGCCGGGCAACGGGATGCACATTCATTTCTCAGTGGTGGACAAGGACGGCAAAAACATCTTCGACAATGGCGGTGAACGCGGCACAGACGAGTTGCTCTACGCGGTCGGCGGCTGCCTTCAGGCAATGAAAGATCAAACCCTTATCTTCGCACCTCACGGCAACAGCTACGAACGTCTTGTCCCCGGCGCGCATGCTCCGACCGGCATTGGCTGGGCCTACGAAAACCGCACCGCCGCCATCCGCATTCCTGCAGGTCCGTCCGCCGCACGCCGCATCGAACACCGCGTTGCAGGTGGTGATATCAACCCCTATCTCATGCTGGCGACCGTACTGGGGGCTGCCCTCCAAGGCATCGAAGACAAGGTCCTCCCGCCGCAAGCGATCAAAGGAAACGCCTATGCGCGCCAGCTTGAGACCCTGCCCTCGGACTGGGGAACGGCCATCGATTTGTTCGAGAAAAGCACGTTGATCCCGCGCATTCTGCCCAAGCAACTGATCCGCAATTTCGTAATGACCAAGCGGCAGGAGCTGAACTACTACGCAGAATTGTCGCCTGACGAGCGGATCGATCTTTATCTCGATACGGTTTAGGTTCTAGATCAAACCAAGCTGTGCATCCGTCGCGCGCGGACCATATTTATCGCGCGGTGGCATGGGGCGCGTCTGCCAACCCGGCTCGAACGCAAAGGTCGACACCGATCGACCTTCCGGCAACGCGCCGTTTCCTTTGCCCAAAGCATAGTCGTAATACAGCTTAACGATCTGATCGAAGGTAACTTGCTGCGCATGGGGGTCGCCCAGACACGCCGCGCGCCAGCGGCGTACGCGATCAAACTCACCGCCCTGCGGCAGCTCAAATCCCTCGTAATACTCAAGAAACCAAAAGCGCTGGAACATCGGCGTGAAAATCACCTCCGCCCAGCCAAAACGGTCGAAAAAGAACGTGTCACCCGGTGCATAGTTCACCAGAATATCATTCATCTCGCGATACAGCTTCAGATGTCTGTTGCGACAGTCATCCGTCTTATCGGTGTCCTGGTTCATCACCATCACATAGCCCGAGATCGTAAACGCTTCCTGCTTGGCGACCAGAAGGCTCTCCAACGCATGCTCATGCGGATCGCGGCGCACAACGCCGGGTTCGGGAAACATGTCTTCGATCATCCGCAATATGACCATGCTTTCCTTCACCGCCGTTTTGCCGGGTATCTCAATCACTGGCATCGCGGAAGTGCCCTTGGTCAACTCCAGCAGAAAATCCGGTCGCGGCTTGGTGATATCAATCACGTTATAGTCGACCTCGCCGGGCGCCCCTTTGAGAGACAACAAAATCTCAACGCGTTGGCAGAAAGGGCAGACGGGAATGTGGTGCAGGCGCATGGTCATCGGACCCCCTTTGACCTGAATATCAAAAATTTCAACACGAAAGGCAAAATCTGCCGGGCTTTTGTCGAAAATATACTAGCGCCCGTCCGTTTGGCCACCGATACACGACAGGCCATAGAAAGCTATCGTGCATGCGCCTCATAATTTCCTTCGCTGCCCTGTTTTTGTCCATAATCTTCCTGCAACTTGGATCGGGCGGCCTTGGCCCGCTTGATGCACTTTCAGGGATCGAACTAAATTTTACCACAGCCCAAATCGGCCTTTTAGGCTCGGCCCACTTCGTTGGCTTCTTCATCGGCTGCTGGTGGGCGCCGCGCCTGATGGGAAGCGTCGGCCATTCGCGCGCGTTCGCCGCCTTCACAGCCGTCGGCACCATCGGCATCCTCTCCCACATGATCATCATCGACGCCTACGCCTGGGCCTTAATGCGCATCATGTCAGGCCTTTGCGTCGCTGGCTGCTACACTGTCGTTGAGAGCTGGCTGCAAGCGAAGGTCTCGAATGAAAACCGGGGCCGGGCGATGGGCACCTACCGCGTCGTCGACATCGGCGGCTCGCTGGCCGCGCAGATGATGATCTCGGTCCTCGCGCCTGCCAGCTATGTCTCGTACAACATCCTCGCAATCATATGCTGCGCCGCCCTCATCCCACTGGTCATGACGCGCGTCGCTGAACCGGCAATTCCACAAGCCCCACGCCTGCGACCGGGCCTGGCGTGGAAGCTTTCGCCTCTCGCTGCCGCAGCCGTGATCTCGGCGGGTGTCACGACCGCATCATTCCGCATGGTCGGCCCGATCTACGGCATCGAGGTCGGGCTCTCTATCGACCAGATCGCGCTGTTCCTCGCCGCCTTCGTCCTTGGCGGAGCGCTTAGTCAATATCCCGCCGGATGGCTCGCGGACAGATACGACCGCCGCTGGGTGCTGATCTGGCTATCGGTCGCTGCCCTTGTCTCCTGCGCAATCACTGTGGCCCTGTCGACTTCTGGTTCGACCGCAGTTCTCATCGCATCAGGCGTTTTCGGCTTCGCGACCTTCCCGATCTATTCTGTCGCCACCGCCCACGCGCATGACTTTGCAACGGACGAGCAACGCATTGAATTATCGGCGGCATTGATGTTCCTATATGCCGTCGGTGCCATTGCCTCGCCCTACATTGTATCGAAGCTGATCGAAGCCTACGGCCCTTCGGCGATGTTCGCCCTCGTGTCGATGGCGCATCTGATTCTCATCGTTTTCAGTTTGATCCGCATGCGCGTCCGCGAAACAACATCGCGCACAAACTACGTTTATGCACCGCGAACCTCCTTTCTTATCGGGCGTTTGTTGCGGAAATCACGCGAAAAAGGCTGAGACAACAATCGGTTGACGTCTCAGGACGGGTTTGCCTAGTATGTCATCGCTCACCTGGTTGGGGGACCGGCTGCCAATGTCATTGCCACGACTGACACTTCTGCCCATGGCAGAACGCAAACACGCGCCGCAACGCCTGCATCTGCAAGCGCGCGCCAAAGCAATTCCGCGGCCTGTCCAAACGGCCGAAGTGACGTCTATTTCGCGGATATCGCAAGGGGTGCGCTGGCGTACTGAAGCGATGCGCAGTTATGACCGCCCGGTGCTGATCTGGTTCACCCGCGGTCAGGGCCGCATCACCATTTCGGGCTGCTCGGGTGGATATGGGGCGCACAGCGCGGTCTTTCTGCCTGCGGGCACGATGCACGGGTTCACCGTCACGCCTGCTGTTCTTGGATCAGTCGTGCGCCTGTCTGCGCACGACTGGCCGGTTGAGCCTGTCCACCTCCGCCTGCGCGAAGTTCACCTGCACCGGGAATTGACCGGTATGATTGACGCCATCGAGCGCGAGCAGACAATCGACGCTGACGGCAAAACGCGCGCCATCGCCCATCACGAGGGGCTTTTGTCGATCTGGTTCGACCGCACCCAGGCTGCAACACCGATCACCGAACAAGCAAACGTGAAGAGCAGCACTGCGCTGCGGTTGACCGAGGCGTTTACCTCGCTTGTGGAGCGTGATTTCTGCCATCCTTTGGGCGTTCAGCATTATGCCGCTCAATTGGGGGTGACGCCCACGCATCTGACACGGGTCTGCCGGATCGCCTCGGGGCGGGCGGCGCTCGATATCTTGTCGGATCGCCGTCACTTTGAGGCATGCCGGCTTCTGAAAGACACCGATTTGGCGGTCTCAAGAATAGCCAGTCAAAGCGGATTCGCATCACCCGCATATTTCACGCGCGCTTTCCGCTCTAAGAGCGGTTTGAGTCCAACTGAGTTTCGTCATGCACGGTGACGCTGCGTCAGTCTGGCAGATTTGTAGCTGATGTCGCTTTCATTGACTATCCAGGTCGCAAACGCTACATAGCCCGACGATTCCGCACGTTGACGTGGTTACCAATACATAGCGAAGTCGCTATGTAAGATAAAACTGCGGCCATACCCGTGCGAGATGATCTGCTCCAATCGCAGATTGAGAATTGAAAATTAAGTCTGACAGGGAGAAAGACTTTATGAAACTTAATGAAAACACGTTGTCGCGTGTCCATCCTGCTGCGGAAATGCACGCAAAGGAATTTTCGGAAGGCAAGCTTAGCCGTCGTGAATTTCTGACCCGTGCCACAGCACTTGGTGTGGCAACGACGACCGCTTACGGCCTCATAGGCGCGGCTGCGCCCGCACGCGCCTCTGGCCATGCGAAGATGGGCGGCACGCTGCGCATACAGAGCTCCGTCAAGGCGATGAAGGAGCCGCGTTCCTACGATTGGGGCGAAATCGGCAATCAAAGCCGGG
>Ga0075467_10000731_pt1 | contig 26953 bp, 24 predicted proteins | sample DEB08_DNA_9_FD_75067 | JGI IMG/M metagenome (GOLD analysis project Ga0075467, IMG submission 75067) | Aqueous microbial communities from the Delaware River and Bay under freshwater to marine salinity gradient to study organic matter... | ecosystem: Environmental > Aquatic > Marine > Coastal ... | reverse complement strand
GGGAATTTAGGAATGGTGTACCGAGCGAGTAGCCGATGAAAAATACCGATGGAGACCGAGCGGTCATAGGTTGATTTGGTGACGTGTAGTTGCACTGGGCGTCCGTAATCAGCGGCCGCGCGCAGAGCGACCAACCCAGATTCCAATGGGTCGCGCGCGACGATTAGGTCGGGCCGAAAACCAGTCGCGAATTTGAGTTCGGTTTCAAGGACCTTTGTAGCGGCACCAGGTAACTGCCACCAGTGCGAGGCAGCGACGGTATAAATCCAGACGTTTTTGTTGGGACGTAGTACTGGCTGACGGGGTGTAATTCCGGTTCGCATCACGAGAATGTGTACCTCGTCGAACATATCGGAGACGTTGATGTACCCATCAAGCGTCTGCTGGGCTGGGTTTAAGAGGGCGGTGTCTTTGGAGATAAATAGTACCCTGGTTACATCACGACTGGAGGTATGGTCGGCTAGCCTGGTGGCGTGCATGGCTTCGTCAACTGACTCGGTTGGAACCGCTTCGGCTTTTGGTTTACGCAAGGCATAGTCAAGCTCCCCCGCTGCATGCGAAGAAGAATCAGTGTATAAATCACGCTTTGCCATAGTGGCTTTAGTATAGCAGCTGACTAGTTGGGCTTGGCAAAATATCCAGCCACTAGTTTGCTGGTGTAGTCAGTTTCGTCGAGAGTGAATTCCTTGGCGGCTTGGTGAGCTTTGGTCGACAAGGCTGTACGTACAGTGGGATCCTGAAGGGTCGTGAGTGCAGTAGCAAATTCTTTTGCAGTGCTGGCTACCAACACACTTTCTGTATCAACTAAACACTCTCCGATACAACCAACATCGGTTGAAACAATTGCTAGCCCAGCGGCAGCCGCTTCGAGTAGCACCATCCCCCACCCTTCGTGGGCTGAGGTGAGACATAGTACGTCTGATTTTTGCATGACAGCTGAAATATCACTAACCCATGGAGTACTCGTAACCAAGTTACCCAGCTGGTGTTGTTTGATAGTTTCGGTAACCAGTTTTTCTTCGGGACCTGAACCGACTATCGTTAGATGGAAATCTAGGCCGTTATCACGCAAGATGACACAAGCTTGCAGCAGGAGCGGTATTTGTTTCTCTGGTGCCAAGCGTCCAAGGAATAGCAGTTGCAGTGGACCGCTGGTGTGTACACGCTTCGCACCAATCCGCAGTAGTGACGATAGGTCTGCTTGAACTGGCAGCACGGTGATTATTTCCGGAGGGATGGACTGAGCGATTAAACTACGTTTAATTCGATCACTCACTACCCGGATGGCTGAAGTATGTGCAACAACATAGCGTCCATAGATTACCCGCAGGCGCTGCAGTACTGACGTACGGTAACTGGCTGGATTAAATACATCACCATGGATTTGGACCTGGTGAGTGGCGTTGTGGGAGCGCGCTAGCGCGCGCCCGACCAAACTAGTTTCAAAGGGGTCTTGGCTAGAAACGACAAATTGCTGCTCTTGATTTTGTTTTAGAATTTTCCGACCAATCGCGTATGATTGCCACAGCATACCTAATTTGGTGCGAGCGTTAGTGGCGTATAGGTGTAACGTGCCAGATTGCTGATAAGCCGGGAATTGTTCACCAGCTCGGGTGAAGACAATTACATGATAACTGTCGAGTAATGCGGCGTAGGACTGCATGCGTTTGTATTCGCGCGAGCCGGGTACGAGCGTCTGTTTAGCGTAACTAATTGCAATCAGGTTACGCTTGCTCATGGACATTTTGGATTAAGGTCACAATCTCGGCGATGGCTTTCTCTTGATTAAAATCCTCGGTTCGACGTTTGGCAAACCGTACTAGACCATCGGCTACTTCGGGGTGGTTGAGTACACGCAGACAGGCTTGCTGCAATTGGTACGTATTATCAAAGGGAACCAATAGAGCGTCGACTCCGTTTGAGAGTAGTTCTGGGTTGCCGCCGACACTAGTGGTCACTATCGGCACCTCTAGCTGCATCACTTCGAGTAGCTGGTGAGAGAGCCCCTCGTAAGCGGTGTTGAGGACAAACACATCGGCGGCTTTGATTAGGTTCGCTAGTTGGGTTTTGTCTTGTCGGCCGACAAACTGGACGTGTGGTTGCAGGCTTTTTTTAGCGACCTGTGATTCAAGGACTGGACGCTCGGGACCATCACCGACTACTACTAAGGTAACGTCGGGGTGGGTGGCGCGTAGGTTGTCGACGACATCAATCACCGCGTCGACCCCTTTCCATGGCACCAGTCGACCAGCGGTAACAATCACGGGAGATGCGAGTGAGAGGGATTGTCTGGCTTCTGCTTTGGTTTGGGTTGGAGTCAGTGGAAAGAGCGTGCTGTAAATCACCCCAACCGCACCGGGGTTCACGTCCCATTGCTCGATGATGCGTTTGAGGTAGTTGCTGGGTGCGACCACAACCAAAGCCTGCCTAGCAACCCACGACTGGACGCTAGCTAGTACTCGTACCGGCAGGGGTCGGTGTGACTGGCCCGTAGTGTAATCGTCGAGCGTTTGGGTTACTCCAAACCGGACACAGCCCTGTTCCCAAGCGTAATCGCCACCGACCCGCAACATGAATTTGATGCGACGTAGTTTAGCTACAATTGCCGCTGGCAAACCAACAATGACCGGATCAAGGGCGTAGACGATGTCAGCCTGCTTGGTCAGTCTGAAAAGCTTCCAGGTATACGCCAGGTGCCTGAGGACTTTTGGGTAGCTATGGACAGTTGCAAACGGGAGTACAGCAATGGAGATGCCGTGCCCGGGTAGTTCTTCTGCCAGCATTTTGGCGTAGGTGGCGGGGCCGCCAATTTCTGGTGGATATATGCCGGCGGCTAATACAACTCTGATCATGATGACTGTATTTTAACACCCAGCTCGGTTAGGGAGCTAATGGTTGTGGCTCCTGTAACTGGTGACTGACTACCGGTGCGATCGATGAAAACCACTTGTAGGCCGGGGATATGTTGGACTGCACTGGCGATGTGTTCGGGGTGATCGTCGACGTAGGTGACCTGGTCCGACTCGCGGGCGAGGCGTTTGATAGTGGTGATTTTAGAATCTGCTACGACATGGATGGCGTGAACATACTGTGACACTCCGCTTTGTTCGATTTTCTTGGCTTGGTATTCGACCTCCCACTGACCAGTTAAGCCAAACCCAGAGGAGACAATTTCGATATGCTCGGGGTTGTGGGCCGTGAAAAACTGGAGAGCATCGGGGAATATAAATTGTTCGAGGTCGATCCCCTTTAGACTGGCCACGGTACCCAGATCGATACCTGGGTGGGTTTGCTTGATGGCTTGGTAGAGACCTTCCATATCAAACACTGTCCGGTCGAAGTCTAAGAGGTATTTCATAACTAAAGCAATTTTATAATAGTGCGGGCCAGTTTTTCTGAATCATGCCGGATGAGGCTGCGCTTCAAGGTATCGCCGGCTTTGGTGACTACTTCTTCACTAGCGAGTAGGTCGGCGGGGATAATCTGCATGTCGTCTGATTCGTAGTTAAATACCACCGGGAATTCATGGTTTTTGGCGTACGCTGCAAGCAGATTGTCTGGCAGTTTCGTGGTGTTGATCAAGAGCGCATCTGGCTGACGGCCGATGTAGCGAGTGATTTCGGCGACGTGTTCGGTGACGCCCATACCGCTGGTTTGCCCCTGCTTGGTCATGAGGTTGATCACATAGACCAGTTTGGCAGTAGTGTCACGCAAAGCAGTTTCGATACCTGGTACTACCACGTTGGCCAAGACACTGGTGTACAGGTCACCCGGACCAAGTGCGACCAAGTTCGCTTCAGCAATAGCACTAACCGCCCGGGAGTGCGCCTGTACTAGCGGAGTGATAGATAGGTCGACAATGCGGTGGCCGTAGCGGTCGTCGGCTGGTTCATCGATCTCGTGTTCACCGATGATTTCTGCGCCGTCACTGTAGGTCGCCACTAGGTTGGTCGACTCGGTGGCAACTGGCAGCACGCGCCCTTGTACGCGCAGTAGTTTTCCGGCGGTGCGGATGGCAGCTTCTTCGGAACCAAGGATGTCGGTCAGGGCAACCAAGAGCAGGTTGCCGACGTTGTGGCCATTGAGACCGTACCCTTTGGAAAACCGATGCAGGAATAGTTTACGTACGAGTTCTTCGTGTTCATCGATGTCACTTGCAAGCGCCGCTAACGCCATGCGCACATCACCCACCGGCAAGTAGCCAAACTCATCACGCAGGCGACCAGTCGAGCCGCCGCTGTCGGCCATGGTCACTACGGCCGATAGGTCGACCTGATCCTGGTAGCGTTTGAGCCCGCGAAGCACAGTATGTGTCCCCGTCCCGCCGCCAATGGTTACAATCCGTTTTTTCTGCATGTCACTGACTATAACAAAATCAGTGGTAATTAGTGACTTTACGAAGACTTAAAAAGTGGTTGAACTCTAGGTAATACAATGATCACCTACTACCAACTTACTTCAGAGTGTTTGTTGTCAGCTGTAATATCTGACACCAGATTATCAAAACTGAATAGCTGATCAAATATCTCAATTTCCATTCGATTGGCAATCAAGTCCCAGTCGTATTCTTCTAACACCAGGGCTTTGGCTGTGTCTGTCACCTGCCGAACTTTTTCTGGTCGGTTCATGATGTCAGTGACGGCGGTAGCGATTTGTTCTGGACTGTTAACATCAACTGCCCAGCCAGTAGTTGGCTGGTCTGGGTTTTTTTGTTCATCAAATAAGAAGTCTGCAATACCACCTTCTTGGGTCGCTATAACTGGCAAACCAGCTGCCATGGCTTCGACAAACGAGTTCCCCATTCCTTCACTGCGGGAAGGACGAATAAATATGTCGCAGGCTTTGAGGTATTTTGGCATCACAGCGTGGTCGATGTGTCCGAGCAAGTGTACGCGGTCTAACACACCAAGTTCAGCAATCAGATTCTCTAACATTGTTTGGTCGGGGCCGGTTCCGTACACCACAAAATGTACGTTTTTAGGAAGCAGTGCTATGGCTCGCACTACGTCATCGGTTGCATTTTTTTTGACCAACCGTGAGGTGGTGACTAAAAATACACCGTCGGCTTTTTTTCCTAATTCAGCTTGAGCTGTTGTAATTTCTTCCGGAGTGTACTGCTGGGTAAAATGAGCGGTATTGACGGCATTTGGAATTAGTACAGGTTCACCCTCATACCCTTTTTGTTTGGCCCAGTTACCAAGGAAGGTAGAGATGACCTGGATAGTGTCTGCACGAGTAAACCCTTCGTCAAAGGCTTTCCCAAATACTTTCATTTTTTGTTCGATATGTTCTGGTGGATCACCCTCTTGCAAGGTTAGTAGATATTTCACATCGGGAAAGGTGGCTTTGAATTTACCAGCTGGAACAGCACAACTGTGAGCCATCATTGCCCAAATACCATCAAACTTATACTGTTTATGTAGTTTCTTGGCCGCCCAGAAGGCTTGCCATTGGTAGGTTAGTTTGTTGAGATGCAGAGGTAATTTACGCAAATCACCCATGGACGGGTTTTTGGTGGTTAAGCCAATGCGATGAACCATCACATTCCCAATTTCTTCAGTTTTAGGCAGCGTTGAGTCAAATCGATTGCACACGAGGTGAAATTCGTAGTCGTCCGGCGACAGTCGATCGGTGATTTCTTTGATGGCTACCTCTGCCCCACCGATGTGTTTCGGGTAATACGAACCTGAGAATATGAGGATTTTCTTTTTCATTATTGGGTGACACTTTTAATATAATCCTCTAGCTCGTACTGAGGCTTCCAGCCAAGCTCTAGGGTAGCGCGACGGATGTCAACTTCGGAAGTCATACGATTACCAGGTCGCTCTTCTAGCAGTTCAACTTCTCCACCAAACAATTCTGCCACTTCTGCCACTGAGTACGCTTTTGGGTTACCAAGACCGTACTCGTCGCCAGACCCTCGCTCTCCCACCAAAAACAATCCTTCTACAATATCGAGAACATGGGTGAAATTTCTTTTTTGAGTTCCCGGTTTCCGAACAGTTAATTTTTGATTAGATCGATGTTTGTCGAGGAAAATCCCTATGAGGGTTCCGGTTGCACTGTCTCCTCGTTCGCGTGGACCGTATACGTTATAGAAATAAGTAATGGCGTATTCGATACCAAACCAGTCACCGTAGCGCTGTACCAAGTTAGTATTTGAGGCTTTTGTCCACGCGTACGGACTTTGATCACGTCCGATTCCAGCATCAGCAAATTTAGTTGAAGAACCAGCATAGACAAGTTTGGCAGAGGTGTGACGAACGAACTCTAATACGGCAGCTGTCCCTGTCTGGTTGAATTCAAGCACCTGTGTGACATCAGCAAAACTTTGCTCTACTCGAGCATATTCCCCCAAGTGAAATACAATGTCGGGGGTTTCATGGATGTGTTGCGCGATGTCTTTGGTGTGGCCGGTGCGGTATTCGGCGCCTTCAACATGATTTTCGGGGGTGCCGGTGAAGTAGTTGTCGAGGGAGATGACTTGGTAGCCTTCGGTGACTAGGCGCTCGCACAGGTGTGAGCCGACAAAGCCGGCTCCTCCGGTGACGACTGCTAGTTTTTTCTGTTCCATAATTGATTCCAATGCTATCACTTACTACGTTTAAACCCAAGGTGGGTCGTCTGATTTGCGTGGTACTAGATATATACCAGCGGTACCGAGTAAAAGTAACACAATCAAGCCGTACAGCGGCCAGTCGGGTTCAGAGTCGGCGGTTAGTGGTGGATCGGTTTCGGCTGCCTGGGCTAGTGGAATGAGTGGTGGTGGTTCGGCTACCGTGACCGGAGGTGGTGTGGGTACGTCGGACGCAAAGCCGAAGTTGGATGGTGGAGGGGTGGCTTGGGTGGGCGGCGGCACCGCCGCCCGAGTCACACCACCTGACGCCAACTGTTGGTTACTGGCCGCTTCCAGGTACCCTGGAACATGTAAGGCAACGGCTTGATTCATCTCATCGTACAGGGCAACGACAGCCTGATTGTGGTGAGATACTTTGATTGGGATATGGATTTCGCTCTGCGGGAGGATGATGGTGTGGGTGGGAAAGACGTGCTCGCTAGTGCCCACTAGGCGGTACCCGCCAACGTTGATTTCGGTGTCGCTTTGGTTATGTAATACGTACGATTGTCCGTTGGTTGATTTAGTCAGTGAGAGTTCCACCGGCAATACGGTGATAGTCTTACGGGTGAATTGCTTTTGCCGTTTGTATGCACCGGAGACGACCACCACGTATTGTCCCGGATGCTGGAACATATACTCGATGTCCTTGCCTGACCGTTTTTCGCCATTACCCAGACTCCACTGATACACCAGTGAATCGGCAATTGTTTCCCCTACCCCACTTGGTTCGACCGACAATGAAAATGGCTGTCCGACGTGGACGTTGGCTGGAGCGTCGATCGCTAGCTGCAGTGAGATGTCAGGTAAAGTTAAGGTGGTTGGCTCGCTACTACCACTAGACCGAGCTGCTGCGCTACTGGTTTGAGACTGGATTGGTTGTGTCTCTGGCTCTTTGTCAGGATCGGTGGCTGCAACCTGGGTAGATATATTTGGTGCACTGCCAGGGGTCGGTGCTCCGGTTACCCACGTGCCATTTTGCAGCTGGGCAGTTTCCTTGGTTTCGTTGTTGCCACCGATATTTTCCCAGTCAGTCCCGCCGGTGACCTGATCGACTACGTCGCCAGCAGCGTTACGCAGGACGAGGGTTGCACCGGTGTTACTAAGAGCGCCAGTGTACAGCAAAAACGCTGTACCCGGAGCGGATGCGTCGCTGGTGCGTTCTAAAACGGCACGCTGACCATTGGTCAACGTGCCGTTTAATTCAATCGTCAGGTTATTAGCGTCATGCAGGATCCAACCATCAACCGAGACGGTTGCTCCCGAATTGTGCAGCTCGATCCATTCGTGGTTGGCGGAATCTGGACCACCCATCCAGGCAATTTCCGCAATCTGAACTGACGCAGAAGCAATACTAGGGAGAAACAAGGCAATAAATAGTGAGCAGGATCGCATACAGTTGGTTATAGACCCGGCGGTCGCTCTTTACCGCTGCTGCGGAGCATTTGTTTTACTTTGGTTATATCGGGCCGGTCGACTGGTTCGACTGGAGCAAAGGCGGGCTGCCTGACCCCGCCAATTTGAGCGTGGTCAGACTGTTTTACCTCTACAGGTTCACTCACTGAGGGGGCTGGTTGAGCTGCTGGTTCCGGGTTTGGTTCTACAAACTGTTGTCGGCGAGGTTGGATAGGTAGCTGGGTAGATACGCTGATGGTTTCTGACTTGGTCTCTCTGTGGGTGTAGGTTTGTTGGGTCTGGGTTGACGGCTGTGAGTAAGAGCTGGTTTCTAAGTTTTGCTTGGGTGTAGACGCCGGTTTATCTGACGGCTGCTGTGGTGCAGGTTCTGGCTGGGTCTGGGACGTTTCGGTTTTTTGCTCTGAGACACTGGTTTGCACCAGCAAGGTTGCCAGGGCTGATTTAAGGTCATCTTTTCTGACCTCTACTGAATCACTGGTGTCTGACTGTTTCGGTTTATGGTGGGAATTATTTGTGTCAGGCCTTTGCTTGTATGCATCAGGACGCCTAACAGACCCTGTCCTCTGCCCATTGTCTTGCCGGCGGTCTTTCTGGTCAGGTGTTTGAAATTGTTTCTTGTCTGGCGCTCCATTTTTTGATTCAGATGACTCTAATTTTATATCGGGTTTTTTCGATTGGTCTGGGGTTGATGGCCGCTCATTTGACTGGGTTTTTTCCTGGGGTTGCGACGCGTCATTTTTCGGCGCTGGCGGAACCTCGCTGGCTTGGTTTTTATTTTGGTCAGAGGCTGATGATTTGCCCGCCGTCATACCCGCCAGAATAGCCCGGAGATCTTCGGGAGTTTTTTCTGCTGGTTTTTTTGGGCGGGGTTTTTGGTCGGTCTGCGGTTTGCCGTTTTTTTGGTCTGGTTTTTGGTTGGAGTTATTTGGGGTCTGAGTACCTGGTGGTGTTTGGGCTGGACCTCGTTTGATTGATCCGCCATTTTTCAGCTGTTCTTTTTGTTTTACAAAACCCTTGTCGGTGCCGACTTTAAAAAACGCACTGGGTTTCGTGAAGCCGCCTTTGTTACCATGACCGTTTTCGGCGGCGGCTACCAGTCGTTCATCAGGAGCATGAGAATCGATTACGTGTTGCTCGACCTCTGCGCGCGGACGACTGTAGTTTTGCCGGCTGCGTTTGATCGCCATGTGTTTGTGTGACACTGGTGGGGTTTCCACTGGAGGCAAGGTAACCGCTGAAAATGGTGGTGAACCCACTCCATCGATCATGAGAGTTAAACATATCTGGGCAAACCCGAGGTTCACCAGGTCAACCGCCTCGAATTGCGGAGCAAAGACGGTCTCGAGCACCTCGGCATCGAACGGACCGGTACGAAACGCGATGGTCGTACCGACGTTGCCAAACACCGCATCACGGATTTTCTCCTCCATCTGGGCCACGTACTGGTGCGCGATGATCAAGTTGAGGTGATACTTGCGGGCTTCAGAGAGAATATTGGCAAAGGTTGAGTTGGCGAAACTTTGGAACTCGTCGACGTAGAAATAAAAGTTCGGCATCTGTTTCATTTGGACTGGCGACAACTCGGCCCGACTCATAGCCGCTAAATAAATTTTGGTGATCAGCATCGAACCAATCAGATCGGCATTGGTTTCACCAACCAGCCCTTTGGAGAGGTTAATCAGCAGGATTTTCTTTTCGTCCATCATTTTGCGGACGTCGAACGATGATTTGGGCTGCCCAATGATGTTACGGATTAGTGGGTTACCAGTGAACTGTCCGATTTTGTTTTGGATCGCCGGGAGCGCCTCGGCCGCGAACCGTTCGGTGTAGTTGTTAAATTCGTCGACCCAGTAGGCCTTGACCGCTGGGTCTTTGACGTTGGCGATGACTTTGTCGCGGTACACCTTGTCGGCGAGCATACGGTTGACCGATAGCAAGGTCGTGTCGGGGTACTCGATGAGGGCCAACAGGGCGTTGGTTAAAATGTACTCCATTCGGGCTGACCAGGCGTCTTCCCAGATTTTTTTAAAGGTAGACATCAGACCGGACACCACGAGGTGTCGAGTGTCGATTCCGACGTCCTCCATGATGTTAAACGCCACTGGGTTGTCCATATCAAACGGCGCAAAGTACACGACGTCGTCGAGACGGTGTTCAGGAATGTAGTCGAGCAGGGTTTCGATAGCTGAACCGTGAGGATCGATAAAGGCCATCCCCTCACCATTTTGGATGTCTTGGGCGGCCATGTTTTCGAGCAGGGTTGATTTACCCATGCCAGTTTTTCCGATCACGTACATGTGCCGCTGGCGGTCTTTGGCTTTGATGCCAAAAGGAAGCTGCTTCCCACGTGAGTCGGTTTTAGCAAAAAATGTGATTTTTTCTGGATCGAAACCACTCATATTACGAGTATAGCATTACTCGCCAAAGCGATCTTCTACAAATGAGACGAGGGTTTGGACATCCGCGGTTCGCCCGGTTGAGCCCAGGATGATCACCACCACGGTACGGATGGTGCCATCGATTTTAAGTTCGTGGAGAGAGAGTGAGGTTTGGCCAGCCGCATTTGTCTCGCCGACTTTGCCACCGACAAAGCCGGTGACGTCATCGACCTCGTTAAAGTTGACTAGGCCGGCAAAGTCGCCCCCAACGTACGCCGAAGGCAGATTCACGTCCCTCGTGATATCAAAGATGAAACTCCGGTTTTGGTCGATGTGCTGGGCCAGCCGGTAGAGGTCACCGACGGTCGACACATTATCGGCACTGAGTCCTGATGGGTCAGCAAACGTGGTGTTGAGCATCCCGAGCTGGCGAGCCTTGGCATTCATCGCCGCGATGAATGGCTCTCGGCCGTATTCACTGGCGATCACTTCGGCCGCTTCGTTGGATGATTCGACCAGTAGTAGTTGCAGCAAACTATACATCGACACACTGCTGCGGTCAGATAAGCGTGGGATGAGTGAAGTCACAAAGCTAGGGGCGGTGGCGAACACACGCTTATCAAGCGGCAATTCTTCGGCTGCCACTACGGCGGTCATGAGTTTAGTGAGTGAAGCGATTGGTGCTTGGGCGGAAATATCGTTCGCGGCCAAGAGAGCGTTGTTGTCGAGATCAGCAATGAAATAGTGCGGTGTACTAATGTCTGGTACTGCTGGCCGATAGACAAAAGAATCAGATGACTGTTTACCAACGTGAACCAGTACGGGGGTGTCGGCGCCGACGAGTTGGTACAGGCGCTCGGCGTCGTCAGTTGCAATCTGAACCCCTCCGACCACAGATTCGGCGGGTACGGCAGAACCATCGGGGTACTGTGGGGCGCCATGGATCATAAAGTTTTCCTGGAAGGTAATGGTCCAGGGCATTATTGTCTGGGCGAGGTTAGAGAAAAATTCGTCTTTCTTTTTATCGACCTGGTAGAGACCTGCTTCGACTTCCCACCAGGAGCCAGTGGCTGGGGTTTTTATGATTTCAGTGCTGTACGCGAGGACGCCTCTGGTGAAATACCGTAGCTGCTTTCGTTCGATATCGAGCTCGATGAAGCTGGCCTGATCTTCGATAAAGGCATCGCGAGTTTCTTCAAAAAACGAGGTTTGGGACAAAGCGGCCTGCGGGCCGTAGTCAAACGGAGCCACTGAGAGCGTGACGGGATCGACAATCGTCACAATCGGCGAAGCGACCTGCGTCGATTGTAGAAATGAACCATAGCCAACCGTCCCAGCCAGGCCAAAGGCGACAAACATCAAAGCTACCACACCTACCCTGGCAAGTGATCGAACGGTCGGTAGTGCGAGCGCCCGGGTCGGTGGTGTTTGGATGGCTGCCGGTTTAAACGGGATGAGCGATCCTTTATTGACGTGCGGTCGATCTGACTCATGGACGATGAGTTGCAGAGTGTCTTTCGGTTTTTGGAACATTACCCTTATAATACCTTGCTAGTTTTGACAAAACGGCACTAGCTCACAGATTGTGGTAGGTGTACCTAGTGTTATAATGAGCGAAATAATACAAAATAACATGAAAATTGTACTCGCAACTCCGATCTACCCGCCTGAAATAGGTGGACCTGCTACATATACAAAAGAATTAGTACATAAACTGGAACAAGGTCATGATATTACAATAGTCGCCTACACCGAGGATCGTCGTGATCCAGAGGGAGCCACTTTGATCTCAATTTCAAAACAAGCATGGCTACCTCTTCGACTCTGGAGGTTTTATAAAGCAGTAAAACAAGCGGCAAAACAAGCTGATGTGCTCTACGTTCAAAACGCCATGGCCGCTGGGCTGCCAACCGTATTAGCCGGAATGAGAACCGGTACGCCAGTAGTACTGAAATTTGTCGGCGATGAATCATGGGAGCGAGCGACTCAACACAAATTGACTAACAAACGTCTGCAAGAATTCCTAGAATCTCCCGAGGAGAATTTAAAGATAAAGCTAATGCGTCATCTGCAAGGCTGGGTACTGCGACATGCAACCATCGTCACCACCCCTTCGCAGTATCTAGGTGAAGTGATCCAAGGCGCCTATCGGATTTCCCCAGAGCGAGTTATTACCAACTACAACGCAGTAGAAATCCCGACAGAGGCGCCGTTTACAGAAATCAAACAACCACATCAGTTAGTGGCTACGGCACGACTAGTTGCCTGGAAAGGAATTGATGGGATTATCAAGGCTGTCGATATACTGCGCAAGAAATACCCAGACGTCCACCTGGTCGTACATGGCGATGGGCCGTCACGGACGGAACTTGAAGCTCTGACCGCTGAACTGGGGGCGCAAGACTATGTCACCTTCACTGGCAATGTGTCACGAACCGAAACTTGGCACACTCGCAAGGTGTCTGCTGTCTACGTGCTAAACTCTACCTACGAAGGACTTCCTCATACAGCACTCACTACCTTTGCGGCAAAAATTCCTATTGTTGCAACTGATATTCCAGGTACAAATGAAGCGGTATACCATGAAAAAACCGGACTGCTAGTTGAACCTAATAATCCTGTGCAGCTAGCGGACGCCATCGAGCGCCTATTTGAGAATCCTGATCTACAAACGAAATTAGTTGATAACGCATGGCAAAGTATCCACGATAAATTTTCGTGGGAAGCGCACGTCAAACAACTACTTGAGCTTTTCGATTCGGCTACTTCTAAACCAGTCAACTAATCGTTTAAACCCTTCGGTATGGCTAACCTGAGGTTGCCAACCAAGCAGCTCTTTGGCTTTGCTGGTATCAGCGTAGGTTTGTTCAACCGAGGCGTTGTGACTCGGTCGGAACGAATGTGCGACTTCCCTGCCCACGGCTGTCTGCAAGTTGTCTTTTAATTCAAGTAACGACAACGGCTGGCCGTACCCGATGTTGAGTACGTCACAGCCAAGGTTTGTCTGGAGCGCTTTGATCGTTGCGTCGACCACATCACCGATGTACGTATAGTCACGCCGCCGCGAACCATCACCAGAAATCTCAATTGCTTCGTCCTTGAGCATTTTTTCAGTCCAGATGTACGGCACCATCCCTGGGCGATTCCGTTCACCGTAGACGTTGAAGTAACGCAGCATAGTTACTGGTAGTTGGTAGTTGTGGTGGTAGGCAAAAGCCAGGTGTTCGGTACTGAGTTTGGTGACACCATAAGGTGAGATTGGCTGCAGTTCGTGTTGGCCTTCGCTCCAAGGTACATTCGTTGAGTTACCGTAGACGGATGAAGATGATGCCATGACACACTGAGTTACTTTGTGAGTGGCCGCTAGATCGAGTATGTGCGTGGTGCCGGTAATGTTGGTATCAATATATGGATACGGATTACTAACAGCCGCGCGAGTATCGGCCTTGGCTGCGAGGTGAAGTACGTGAGTGGGTTGGAATTTGTCAAAAACTGCAGTGACAGCAGACCGGTCGGCAATGTCGCATTCGGTATATGAAAAATTGGCTTGTGCTGCACACGCACTGATGTTTTCTTGCTTGATCCAGCGGTCGTAGGTGTCATCGAAATTGTCGATGCCGTGTACCTGGGTGTCTGGAAATAAGCGACATAATTCTTCGGCAACCATCGAGCCGATGAAGCCTCCGGCACCTGTTACTAATACTCGTTTCATATGGTTTTATTAAATATACACTTATAGTACCAAACTACCGGTGGTATAGTTACCAACACGCTTGTATATGCATGACTTGATTACATCTCAAATCCAAAAAATTGCTGACGCTCACAGCGTGGTTTTTGACGATAATCAATTACACGTGGGAGACGAACGGGCGATCATGAGCCCGCACAAATTTGTTTTTACTGGTACTGACACGACAACTGGAAGTCGAGTTGTACTCAAGTGCTCTAATCATCCAGATGGGATTGCGGAGATGTATTCTGAGCATATAATTTCACACACACTACAATCATTACCATTTAGTGAAGAATTGCTAAATGCACCGCGAGAATTGTTTTATGGGACCAAGCACGGTTACACGGTCGGGATCACAGAATTTATAGAGCAAAATACTGTATTTTCTGCTCACACATTGCAAGAACAATTTTTCATGGCACTACAATCACTCGAAGCACAAGAAGCCTTTCATGCTACTACTAGTGAACACCGTGGCTACGTTCGTGACTCATTTACTATCCACTCCCCTGTGTATTACCAAGAAACAACTGCTGTATTTACCCAAACAATAACAAACCAAGCACCACAGTATACAGACCTACTGAAAAATATTGTTGGTGAAATAAATAGCGCCCAACAGCTGCTCTCAATTTACGATGGATATTTGATCCATACTGATTTTGTGCCGCATAATTTTAGAATCGCAAAGGACCATGTTTACTTACTAGACTTTTCGTCATTCCGTTTAGGAAATAAATATGAGTCTTGGGCCCGCTTTGTGAATTTTATGGAAGTACATAGCCCTGAATTAGTACCACTTCTGGTTAACTACGTAGATTCTGACCGTGGAGCAGAAGAAGCAAATATGTTCAGACTCATGCGTTTGCACAAGGCATTATTCCTCGCTCATTTTTATACAAACAATATCCAAAAAACTAGTGGCGATATGCAGAAACTGGCTCAAATGCGTCTAGATATCTGGATGAAAATTATAGATAGTCTGTATCACACAAAGGATTCTCCGATCGAGGAAATCAATCGTTACCGAGTAGAGCGTAATACACTGCGAAGCGAAACCGAAAAAGCCCGGCAGCAAGAATTTACCTTACTCTAACGATAAACGGCCGGATATGCGTAGCATAGCCGGCCGTTATTTGTTTTGTTACATTTGGGAAATTACTGCCGCTTTTATTTGCTCGCGGGTAATGCCCTCATGTTTCAACAGGTCATCTTGCCTTGAAACTTTCGAAGTGAGAATTTTTGCAAAACGCTCTTGAGCTTCAGTTGTGTTCATCACCTGAGCAACCACCTTTGGATCTTTGATCACTGCGATGAACGGATCACGAACTTCCCGACAGAATTTGGCTAGCAGCGAAATTTCTTCACATCCGCCTTTAGTTGGATGCTCGGTTACAAAGCCACCAAATTTCGTGGCCATGCCGAGATCCCAAGCAGCGAAAGTGTTAAGAATCATGCCCTCTTGGACACCCGTAGCAAACTCATCAAATGCCACTCCGGCAACGCATGCTCCTGCGTTAACTGCCCTTTCAATAGTGAACATCGTTCGAGGCGTCACTGCTTCAATTGCTTTATTGGAGGCGATAACGGCGTGACTACAGCCAAGGTTAGCTAGAGTCTGTAGTCCCTGGTTAAGAACATCAGTGTTTGGAGAACCTGGACACTCTAGAACAATCACACTTTTGACCTGATCACGTAGGGCGTCAGCGGTTTGTCCGCAATCTTTATCACTTGGAACCAAGGCTACAATTGGCCCTCTGTTTAAGCCGATCTGCTCGGCCATAGCAGCAACGCGCTCAACGCGCTTCGGGACATCTTCTTGCTGTGCAGCATAGACGCGCAAAAGCCAGCCTTCGTTCATCCGGATCATTGGAAACCTCACTATTTCAATGGTTGTTGGGGGATTTGTCTAACAGGAGTATATGTTAAACATGCAAAATGTAAAGGTTTAATCGACCTTTGCGTAGTAGTCCTCTAAAAGAGTCTGGTTGGTTGCCGCGATCAAGCTTTGTGGCTCACCAGCAAAATTTACTGGCTGAGTAGTACCGTACTGGTACACTTCGCCGCCAGCAGCACGCACGATCGCTACAGCACCCGCGACATCCAAGGTTGTGAGAGAGCCGTATATAACAATGTCAGTTTTTCCATCTGCGACGTAGCACAGATCGAGAGCAGACGAACCAAGATTCAGCGATTTGCGTGCCGACCCTAACAACATGCGAAGTGTGTCACCTGCCCATTGTCGATGCTCTTCTTTTCTGCCAGGGTGAAAATTAACGTAGGCAGACCATAGTTCGGTCACATTTGTAGTTTGTAATTTTACGGAATCTTTGTATGCCACTCCATCAGCCAAATGATACAGCTCGTTATACACTGGAGCAAAAATAGCAGCATGGGTTACATCACCTTTATACAGAACAGTAATGACACAAGAATAGTGAGGTAAGCCGCGAACATAGTTTGACGTGCCGTCAATCGGATCAATTGACCACAACCAATCAGAACTAGATTCTTTTGTGCCTGATTCTTCACTATAGATGCCGTGATCTGGAAAGGCTGCTGTAATTTTTTCTACAATCAGAGCGCTGATTTCTGTATCAAGGTTGGTGACAACATCTCGCACATCATCATTTTTACTCCCTATAGTAATTTCACTATGACGATCTCGCGCCATGGTACCACCAAATTTTGCAAGCTCTTCTGTAAGGGCGGCTATATCTTTGGTTTCAAATTGGGTCATAAATAAATGGTAGCACAATTTACTCGGCGGGAAGAAGAGCTGATTGGGTGTAGATGTTGCTTGGGGCCCAGATCATCCAGCCGTGGACCCCGGCGTCGTAGCTGGCTTGGATTTGCGCGCGAACATCAGCCGCGTCGTAGTCGCCACCGTAGTCGAAGTCCTGAATCCAGGTGCGGAGTTTATCGGCTGGAAAGGCTGGTTTGGCAAACATGCCGGTAGCGAGAACAGTTCCGCTGGCGTTGGTGGTAGTGATGGGAGTGTGCAGAAACCCTGCTACTGGAGTGGTGCTAGCCTGCATCCGCTTGGCCCCAGCATTCATTGCCTTATAGACCACCTCATATGGATAGTCGTTTGGATTGCGACCATTAAGGAACCCAGCCGGGTAGTGCGACGGGTAGACCATCGGGGCGATGAAGTCGAAATATGGAGCGGCCCGTTCTTGGACCTGGCCGATTGAGAGGTCATCATAATTAGAAGTAGTCATACCAAACAGGTCGGCTGAGGTCCAAGGAATGGCGGTGTCTCGGCCGGTGTTGGTGTGTGCAACTGCGGCGAACCTGGTCTCGTCCTGCATAGCTGCGTGTAGGTAGGCAAAGAACGCTTCGAGGTTGGCTGGTTTGTTTGAGCCGTACTCTCCTTTCATTGATTGCGGGAACCAAATGTCAGACATATTGCCATCAGACGGATACCGTACGTAGTCAAAGTTAATCTCGTCGAAACCAACATTGTACGACTCAGCCGCTAGTTCGATGATGTGATCCCAGTATGGCTTGCTGGCTACATCAACAAACGACAGTCCTTTGCCGTCGCGCCAGACAGTCTGCTGGTCTGATCGTTGGACGGCTAAGTCTGGGTGTTTGGGGGCATAGAAAGGATCCTGGAAGACGGTGATACGACCGATTACAAAGATACCTTGCTCGTGCAAACTGGCCAGAAATTCTTTCATGTCGCGCGCACCACACTCGGCGGCATTCCAGGCTGGCAGCCAAGCCTCGCTTTCTGGTCGAAATGAGATCGTACCCGAGTAGTCCTTGACGTCGATCATCACGGCGTTGACTTCAGTTTCATTGATGACTTTCACTAGACGATCACGAAACGAAGGAGTACCAGCGACACACGACGACATGTAAATTGCTTTTACATGTTCAGGGATCGGGACGTGCTCTACCACTGCCCGATCATCTACCGGATCGGGCGTGGTGATTGGTTCTGGCTGCCTGATTGGCAGTGGGTCTGCGACCCTTAGAGATTGGTCGCCAACGTCTGACTGCACCGCAAACAAACCAATGGGTGTAAACTGGATGACCGCGACAAAAACCGCACTAGTGATGATGAGTGTCGGTAGAAATTTCATGAATATATTGTAGCATTTACCTATTTGGTTCTAAGCTGAGAGTGTCAGCATTTGTTGCCAAGACGTTACTGGAACAAGGATTCGGTGGTTTCGAGGTACGACTCGTTGCCCCGTTCCCCGTTACCTAGGTCAGATTCAGTGTAGATACGATCGCGCACAAACAGGTAGCTAAGTAGCATGAGTAGAGCCCCGATGGCTGACGTGCCATACATTTTCCACGTTTCAGGAATTCCTAAAAATGGCAGGATGATCAAAAGTAAGCCGAGCAGGCCAATCATTGTTGCTTTTCTCATAGATGGAAGTCAGTATAGCCTACGATCGACTATCCACAATCATGACAAACTCGCCCTTTTGTTTTACAGGTGTGTTGGTGAGGGTTTCTAGTAGCTGCGCTGCGGTCCCAACTAGTAGTTCTTCGTGCATTTTAGTTAGTTCGCGACCGAGGTAGACGGTTGATGCTGGCTGCAGCGCGGCTAGCTGTTCGAGGGCTTTTAAGATCCGGTGGGTTGATTCAAAACACACTGCCGGCTGGATGCACTGATTGATTTCTTTGAAAAAAGTCTCACGGCCTTTTTTCTGCGGGACAAACCCGAGGAAAGTGAATTGGTTGCCGGTGATACCAGCGAGCGACATTGCGGTAGTGACGGCTGATGGACCAGGGATGGCTTCGATGAGGATATCAGCAGCACGGGCTTGCTGTACCAGTAGCACACCGGGGTCACTCACCCCCGGTGTACCAGCGTCGCTCACGAGCGCTATGTGTTTGCCAGCCTCGAGGTTAGCGATAATATCAGCGTGGGTGCGGTCGGTAGCGTGCGCGTCGTAACGTTTGAGTGGCGTCTCAATGGAGTACCTTTGTTTAAGAACCCCGGTCACCCGAGTGTCTTCACATAAAATATAGTCGGCCTCGGAGAGTGTCCGCACGGCGCGATAGGTCATGTCTTCTAGGTTGCCGATTGGGGTGGCGACGATTGAGAGTTTGCCTGTTTTCATAGAGTGAACGGTACCACTTGGCTACAAAAAAGAAAAGGCCGGCGCGGAGCGCCGGCCTTTTCTTTATTTTACTAAGCTACTTCCACGCAAACCCGCGACCGAAGTGGCCCCACTTGGCGGTCTCGCCGTAGACTGGTTGGTCGAGTTGTAGGAATGACCGGATGCCTTCGGGAGTGAGGTCATAGCCGGTGATTGCTTCGGGTACACCGTCGACGGTGGCGATAGCCATCAGCGCCTCGGGGTGGCCAATCGCGTAGGCGAGCTTTACCAGTACCTCTTGTGCTTCAGCTCGGGCTTCTAGGTAATCGACGGCAATCCGCCTAGCCATGTAGGCACCAGAGCGGTCTACCTTGCTGGGGTCTTTGCCTGAGAAAGCACCGCCTCCGACGGCCACTTCGGGGCCGTAGTTGTCGACGATGATTTTACGACCGGTGAGGCCGGCGTCGGCGTCAAACCCGCCTTGGGTCCAGTCGCCGGCTGGATTGATGTGGTAGGCCTTGGCATTTGGAATAACCGATTCAACCAGTGCTAGCAAGTCTGCACCAGGTGCATTTTGGAAACTGCACACCACGGAAAAAATACTGCCGTCCTCCCCGAGGGTCACCTGGGTCTTGCCGTCATACGGGTAGACTTCGTAGATTTTCTGACACAGGTTTCGGGCTAGTTCGTATTCTTTTGGCATGTAAGTGTCTGTCTCGCGGGTGGCGTAGCCAGTCATGATTCCCTGATCACCAGCGCCGGCGGCGTCTACCCCACGGCCGATTTCTGGGCTTTGTTCTACTACGTGTACAGAAATGTCATACTCGCCACCAACGATTTCATTCACGATTGCACAAATATCGACGTCGGTCGCGGTCGACGTCACCTCGCCGGTGACAAAGATTTTGCCGTGTGAACCAACGGACTCGACCGCTACACGGCTGCGGGGGTCTTGGGCTAGGTAGGCATCTAGTACGGCGTCGGAGATCCGGTCACACATTTTGTCTGGGTGGCTCGGAGAGACACATTCGGCTGTTTTCATCATATTGAATTTTATTATTGTTTTTTAAAACAAATACAAAAGCTGCGCGTGAGCGCAGCATCCACCGAGTCTGTGCATCTACCCAAAGCGATGCTTTGGTTGAATGTCGCACCTTATTATTTTTCAATAAGAGGTTGCGGACGGAGTTTAAAACAGACTAATGTTTAGCGGGTCAAGTCCCTACTCCGTACTCTGGATACTATTTTATGTAATTGTCATGAGAGTATAACACCCAAGCAAGGAAAAGGTTACGAACTAGGTTGTCAGACTATCGGCAATCAGGGTCACGTCGCCTGCCCCCATCACGATGAGTACTTCACCAGGCACGAGGGTGTCTCGTAGGTCTTTCTCGAGTGATTCATGACTATCGAAATACTGGGCATTGGCGACGTATTCGAGTGATTTGACGGCCATCTCGCGGCTGGATACACCGGTGACGTTTGTTTCGCGAGCGCCGTAAATTGGTAGTAGACACACCCGGTTAGCGCCCCGAAACGACTTGGCAAAATCATCAAACAAAGCGGCTGCCCGAGAGAAAGTGTGTGGCTTAAACACTACAACAATTCGTTTGTCTGGATAGAGTTCTTTGGTGGCGGCAATGGTGACCGCAATTTCGGTTGGGTGATGGGCGTAGTCGTCATACACCGGGACGCCGTTGAGCTCCCCTTTGTACTGATAGCGGCGCCACGTACCAGCAAACTCGGTCAGTGCCTGGCTAGCGTCGTTGCGATTAATTTTTTCTTGCAGGGCTGCCGTTACAGCGGCGGCGGCGTTTAGTTTATTGTGAATCCCAGGCTGCTTGAGTGGTAGCTGCAGGTCGAGCATTTCAGTGTAGTCGACCACCTTGGCCGTGGCACCTGCTACCACGGCGGCAACTACTGGGTCTTTGAGGTCACAGACAATACAGCCAGTCTCGGAGACTTGTGATACCAAAGTCCGAAACGCATCCTGGACATCTGCGAGTGAGTTGTAGTAATCGACATGTTCGAGTTCGATGTTAGTAATGACCAACATTTCTGGCCGCAAAAATAAAAAGTCACGCTTGTATTCGCAAGCTTCAACAATTGCGTATTTACTTTTGCCAGCACGATAGTTACTGCTAGTTTTAGCCCGCAGTGACCCAATCACCGCGGTTGGGTCTTTCCCCACGGCCTCAAAAATGTCGGTCAACATAGCGGTAGTGGTGGTTTTACCGTGGGTGCCAGCTACCGCAATCAAGTAGTAGGGGTTCATTGCCAGTCCCAGGGCCTCGAAGTAGTTGATGCAGGGGATCTTTTTCTGCTTAGCCTCCTCTAGTTCGGCCCAGCCGTCACTCCCCTCTGTCACGGCTTCGGTGTAGATGACCAGCTCGGTGTCTGAGGCAATATTTTCAACTGACTGCGGACAACAGACCTGAATCCCTTCGGCAGCGAGCGCTTTGGTCAGATCGGTCAACTCGCGGTCAGACCCACGAACCACCTTCTTTTCAGACAGAAAATGACGAGCTAAGCTAGACATGCCAATGCCGCCAATGCCTACAAAATGAATGTTCTGAATCTTGTGTAAATCAATCGTTTTGGTAGTCATATTTTCCAAAAATCATACCACCGTACGAAGTAATAAGAAAGAATTTAGCTTTTTATTCATTGTCTAATTTGACCGCTGCCAAAAAGGCGTCGTTGCGTTCGTATTCATTTTTAAATAAACCAAATGACGCAAAGCCAGGACTAAACAAAATAATGTCGCCGGCTGCTGCTAGCAGTCGAGCCTCGGTCACGGCTTCGGCTACATCTGACACCAACACTGCTTCCGGTACCATGGGCGCGAGTAGGTCTGTCCCAGTCCCTGGCAGCAATACGACCTGTTTGCAGTGCTCGCCTATGGCAGTCACTAGCGGCTGAGTGGGGATGTTTTTGTCTGCTCCGCCAGCAATCAGAACAATATTTTTATTACCCAGGTCAAGTGCCCGAAGGGCGGCAATAGAAGCCTGCGGCGTCGTCGCGTTATTGTCGTTATAGAAACGTACGTTGTCGATAGTGGTCACCAGCTGTAGTCGCCCTTCCACTCCCGGGAAGGTCGCTAGCGCTGGCCAGATTTCTTCATCGGTCAGACTCAGGGCGCGGAGGACCTCTACGGCTAGTGCGGCGTTGAGGCGGTTGTGCTCACCTGGCATCGCCAGAAGGGCATCCTCAGGAATGATTGAGGCATCGGCCAAAACCACCTCTTGTCCGAGCGTAACGTCTCTTAGTTGCTTGGCTCGCTCGAATACCGCTGGCGTAGTGACAAACACTCCACTATCTTCTTGGTAACGGAAGATGTTGGCTTTGTCTAAGAAGTAGAGCTCCATCGCTTCAGCGCGACTCTTTCCACCAGTCTCATAGTAGTTGAGATGATCTTCCATAAAGTTGGTAAACACGGCGACCTGGGGTGATATGCCTGACCAGCCCCAACCCTGGAGTTGCCAAGAATCTAACTCCATCACGCAGAGCGAATCTTCTTTGACTTGCTTGAGCAACTGTAGGTTGGAAAGCCCGCGAACGTTACCGCCCAGCAGCACTTCCTCGCCCGTGATCTGTCCCAGCATGTGGTGAATCATGTGCGTGACAGTGCTTTTGCCGCGTGTCCCGGTGATTCCAATGACAGGAATTTTCGCTAGTTCGGCAAACCACGCGGCTGACTGTTTGAGAGGTACCCCAGCGGCCTTGGCGGCCTCAAGTTCTGGTGAGTCGATTGGGGTTCCAGCTCCAACTAACACGTAATCAGCTGAAGTGAAGTCAGCCACGTCATACGGGCCGAATTTAAATGTGATGTTGTCATACTGCGTCAGAGCATCAACCGAGGGTTGCATCACTTGTTGAGAAGCATCATCAACCACCAATACCTCGGCGCCGTATTCGGCCAGCAAAGCTGCGTCACCAACCCCACGCCCAAGCAACCCAATTCTCATAACAGTAATTTTCTTGCCAGCAAAATAGTCTTTGGAATCCATTGTTAGTAGTCTACTGAAATAAACGCAAAAAGAAAGGGTTATCAGAAAAGACTACCTGGAATAGTGTTATTATGATGCACACATGAAAAACAGTGGCAAACGTTCACTTGAGGGATATAAAATATTTCCCTATATAGCCTGGATCTTAATTGGTGGGTTTGGGCTGTTTGTATACAACCTCGCCAATGAGATTGAGCATTCGACTGAAGAACTGCAGAATGCTCAATCGCAAAAACTTGATTTTGCTCAAGTTGAAACCAGACTAGAATAGTAGGATAATGTCTCCAATCACACGAGCTAGCGCTCATATTACCAACGTACTCTTTTTTATTTGTTTGCTGGTGGCAATTGGAGCGGCAATGTATGGCAGCCTACAATTGCAAGCAAATCCAGCAGTAGTTGAGACGATCGATGCTTTTGGCTATATCGGGGTGTTTGGAGCAGGACTGATAGCTGGACTCAATGTGGTGTTTCCGGTGCCCGCAGCAACCCTGGCTCCATTGTTTCTAGAGGCCGGCATGACTGTTCCGCTTATTATTCTGTTCCTGGCGCTAGGAACCCTTGTGGCTGATTTTGTTGGCTACCTGATTGGACGTACAAGCCGCACCTTGCTCGAAGCAGAACACCCTAGCATAGCAGTCATCGCACAGAAGGTTTCAGGTATGCGCCCTTCTGTGGTTGCGCTATTTGTGACTATATACGCTGCATTTGTACCACTACCAAATGAGCTTATCCTGGTACCGCTTGCCTTTGTCGGCGTGGCTTGGCGAGTGCTCATAGTGCCGTTATTTGTAGGCGCGGTGATTATACAGACATTACTTGTGACTGGCGTTTCTTGGGTGGAGGTGTTGTTGTAGTAAGAACCAGCCGTTTAATTAGATACGTAAAAACCACTGTCCGCGCTCTAGGATTCGAACCTAGGGCCTTTCGAGTATCAGTCGAATGCTCTAGCCAACTGAGCTAAGCGCGGACAGTGGTTTCTACTTCGTGCGCAGAACTATACCAGATATAGGCAAAAAATAAAAGCAAAATGGGCCGCAGTTGTAACACTGCAGCCCACATTCATTTTCATGTCACCAATTGGTAAGTTACAAGGATTCCCAAAAGGAAAATGATGCCGACGATAGACATCCAGTCAAATTCAAAACGTACGTGACGTTTAACAATTGACCTGAACGAATAGTAGTAACGCTTATGCTGGGCGTGTGTGCGAGCAATATTTTCCCATTGGGGGTGATCGCCGCTAGGCAAATCAGAATCATTTCTCATGTGCTTATCCCCAATGAACATTTCAGATATTCCAAATTAAGATTGGAATTAAAATTAAAATAACATTATTTTATAAAAAGTCAATCAAAGGTTGTCAAATGGCTATACGGTATACTGTTGCTATATGAATTTGCAGACCTATATCGCGACTTTTATCTCGTTCCTCAACGGCGTGGTGGTTCCGTTTATGCTCGGGATGGCCTTTTTAGTATTTGTTATTAATGTCTTTCGGTTTTTTATCCTTGGTGGAGCCAACCCAGAAAGTCAGGAAAAAGCCAAACAACTGGCCATCTACGGGGTCGGCGCCTTTGTGTTTATTATTATTTTCTGGGGGGTTGTTGGGTTGCTAACCTCTTCGTTTGGATTGCTGCAGTTAGGAGAACGGGAGTCACGCTGTTCTGATTATGAGTGTCCTGATGGAAATGATCCCAATGCTACGAATGTTGGTATGTCAGACTCACCAAATGTACCAAATAACAACATTGGTGACCCTCGCCCACCTGGTAGCGGGTTTGGCGCAGCACTTGGTCCAGGAGTTGATGTATCTCCCTCGTTCGAACCTTCTACTCCTACAGCAATCAACCCGGATTCTCTACCAAGCACTAACCCTATGTCAACACCCCAAGGGCAAGATGCTCCGCCAACCATGGGTGGTGTTGCTGATTATTCGAACGTGACCAGAGAAGCGATGAACACTATCGACGATATATTTCCAACTCTTGAATCAAGCATGTTGACTGATCAATTCTCGACGATTACCGAATCAGGTCAGCCCGATTCTGTTCGAGTGAATACTGCGCGGGCATTTCTCAATGCCGGGTTAATCAGCACGGCTGATTTTGATAGCGTACTGGCAAATGTTAATGCGGTCCGCGCGCAGGATAATTTTCCGCCAATTTCATCGAGCTTTGCGGTCGCTGATCCTGTGTATACTCAGGCCTTGATCGATTATTACAACAACACCGAAACTGCAACCTCTATCATCTCCAATTGGTACGGCGGTTCAGGACAAGCTGCTCAAAATGAAATCGATAGTCTATTTAACACAACCGACTACACTCTAGAGCAACGGCAGGCAGAGGTTGATCGAGTGGTGGGAACAATCACGTCACCAAATGAAGACCTCGTTATCGAATTGCGAACAGCGATAGAGACTGCACACCAGGTTGAACAACGATTGAACTAGCTGAGCTCTTCTGCTTAGTACATACAAAACAACCGCCAGTGGCGGTTGTTTTGTTTCATGTATTGAAAATTGATCATCGATATATTCTGCCCGGCTAAAGCCAGAATACACGATATTAATTCGCAATATGCCTTTCAGGCATTTGCTCATTGAATAGATTCACAGCGACAAAGAGTCGTCCTCTTTTGTCTTATCCTATAGACTGGTCTTTCCCTAGTGTCTGATACCACTTCAGAGTGTTGAGTATCATTGCTCGTTATATGCTCAATTGAGGCATATAACATCGACCAATTAGTCATCATTGTAGACTTGTTACCAAGAATACGACAACGTTTCCAATTGGAATTAATCCACGACCAGCTTCCGCTAGCCGTGCCTTGTTACGACTTAGTCCTTGTTATCGAATTTACCGTAGTTCGCCTCAAGGACGACCTTCGGGCACTTCCGACTCCCCTGACTTGACGGGCGGTGAGTACAAGGCTCGGGAACGTATTCACCGTGACGTGCTGATTCACGATTACTAGCGATTCCGACTTCATGTGGGCGAGTTGCAGCCCACAATCCGAACTGGGGGATACTTTATCAGGATTTGCTCCACATTGCTGTATTGCGTCCCTTTGTATATCCCATTGTATCACGAGTGCAGCCCTAGGCATCAAGGGACATGCTGACCTGGCGTCATCCTCACCTTCCTCCCCCGTGAGGGGGCAGTCTCGCCTGACACTTGTAACAGGCAACGAGGGTTGCGTTCGTTTCCCCACTTAAGGGAACACTTCAAAGCACGAACTGACGACGGCCATGCATCACCTGTTATACACCCTCGAAGGCTTCTCCGGTTTCCCGGAGCGTGCAGTATAATATCTAGCCTAGGTAAGGTTTTTCGCTTATCGACGAATTAAGCCTCATGATCCACCGCTTGTGCGAGCCCCCGTCTATTCCTTTGAGTTTTAAGCTTGCGCTCGTACTACCCAGGCGGTCTGTTTAACGCGTTAGCTTCGTCACTGAAGGGGTCGATTCCTCCAATAACCAACAGACAGCGTTTAGGGCGTGGACTACTCGGGTATCTAATCCGATTCGCTACCCACGCTTTCGTTCCTCAGCGTCAAGAAAGTGCCAGTTAACTGCCTTCGCATTTGGTATTCCCCTCGATATCAACGGATTTCACCCCTACACCGAGAGTTCTGTTAACCTCTCACTTCTTCTAGTGTTACCGTTTCGAATGCGATTCTGAGGTTGAGCCCCAGGATTTAACACCCGACTAATAACACCGCCTACG
>Ga0075467_10000730_pt1 | contig 26959 bp, 27 predicted proteins | sample DEB08_DNA_9_FD_75067 | JGI IMG/M metagenome (GOLD analysis project Ga0075467, IMG submission 75067) | Aqueous microbial communities from the Delaware River and Bay under freshwater to marine salinity gradient to study organic matter... | ecosystem: Environmental > Aquatic > Marine > Coastal ... | reverse complement strand
TTTCTTTAAGTCGAACGCTTGGCATCTATATATAATCCTGTGGTAAACACTTGTGTACAGTGATCTGTCGCTAACCAACTTTGTTAGCTGACCCTTTAAGGGCGCGTAGTCTATACACTTCCCTGTTTTGATGCAAAGTTTTTTAGTGCCTTTTTAAAGGTACTTGCGAGACTGCAAACTACAGGTTCACACAGCTTAGCAGAGGGTTTACAGTTACGCCCTCAGCCGACGATTTGTCCAGCGTTGGCGCTACTCTAAACCAATACTGCAAGGCCCCTTTAAATGCTTGTTCTCGGTGTCGAAACCTCCTGTGATGAAACCGGCGTTGCTGTCTATGACAGTGAGCGTGGGCTATTGGCGCATAATCTCTATTCTCAGGTAAAACTCCATGCCGAGTACGGCGGCGTAGTGCCAGAGCTGGCCTCACGAGATCATGTGCGCAAGATATTGCCCATGTTGGAGAAGGTTTTGGCCGCAGCTGATGTCACTAGGGCGGATTTGGATGGCATTGCTTACACTGCTGGCCCAGGTCTTATGGGTGCATTAATGGTGGGTGGAGCTGCAGCAACTGCCCTGGGTTACACCCTAGGTATACCGGTGCTGGGTGTTCATCATATGGAAGGACATTTGTTAGCGCCAATGCTTGAAGATAATCCTCCGGCCTTTCCCTTTGTTGCTCTGCTGGTCTCTGGTGGTCATACCCAGCTCGTCTCAGTCACTGCGATTGGACAATATGAGCTGCTCGGCGAATCGATTGACGATGCCGCTGGGGAAGCCTTTGACAAGACCGCCAAGCTCTTGGATCTGGATTATCCCGGAGGCCCGCGTTTAGCTGCCATGGCTGATCGCGGCACTATTGACCGATTTAGTTTCCCGCGGCCCATGACCGATCGCCCGGGATTGGAATTTAGCTTTTCCGGCTTAAAAACCTTTACTCGCAATCTGATTGAAAAAAATCGTGGTGATGATGTACTCCCAGATGAGCAGTGCATGCTCGATATCTGTGCCGGCTTTCAAGAAGCGGTGGTGGATACATTGGTGATTAAATGTCGCCGCGCCATGCAGCAAGCCGGCATGAAGCGTCTTGTAATCGCCGGCGGCGTATCCGCTAACACCAGATTGCGTGAAAAACTCGAGGTGGCTCTTGCTAAAGAGGGCGCTGAGGTGTTTTATGCCCGCCATGAGTTTTGTACCGACAATGGGGCAATGATTGCCTATGCTGGCTGTCAGCGGCTGTTGGCGGGAGAAAAAAATGAATTGGTGATTGCGGCGACGCCGCGATGGCCGCTGGATAAATTGACTGGGTTACAGGAAGCTGTTTGATGGATATTGTCTATATAAGAGACCTGCGTATCGAAACCATTATTGGGATCTATGATTGGGAGCGCGAGGTCAAACAAACTGTTAGTCTTGACTTGGAAATGGCCCATGATATTCGCCGTGCCGCAGAGACTGACGACATTCAGTATGCTCTTAACTACAAATCGATTGCCAAGCGACTGATTAAGTTTATTGAAGAGAGCGAGTTCTTACTGGTTGAGCGCATGGCCGAAGAGGTTGCTGGTATAGTCAGAAATGAGTTTTCTGTGCCCTGGTTGCGATTGCGTGTAAGCAAGCCGGGGGCCCTTAGAGGTTCTCAAGATGTGGGAATCTTAATCGAAAGAGGAGTGAAGCCCTAGTGGCACTTATCTATCTCAGTCTCGGTAGCAATGTTGAAGCCCAGCGCAATATTGAGGCGGCGATGGATGCACTAGCCGACACCTTTGGTGAGCTGATTATCTCCTCGGTGTATGAGAGTGAGGCAGTGGGTTTTGAAGGCGACAGTTTCTACAATCTGGTAGTGGGCATTCATTCGACCCAATCGGTCGGTGAGCTGTCGAAAATACTCAAGGCAGTCGAAGATGTGCAGGGTCGTGATCGCACTGCGCCCAAGTTTGGCGCGCGAAGTTTGGATATTGATATTTTAACCGTCGATGATCGTGTCGGGGTGATCGATGGGGTCTCTATACCCCGCGATGAAATACTTAAGAATGCCTTTGTGCTGCAGCCTCTGGCTGAAATTGCCGCCACGACAGTACATCCGCAGCTAGGCACAAGCTATCTGCAACTGTGGCAGGATTTCGACAAAGATAAGCAAAAGTTGTGGCCGATTGATTTTGTCTGGCGCGGCGAAAATATTACCCGGGCAAAGTAGCTGTCGATTATTGGGCGCAGTTGATTTTTCGTCCACTATAATCAAGCAAGTAAATAATTTTTGATCAGGGTAGTGACGCCCAAAATTTTTAAAGGAGTAACCATGAAAACATCCCTCGTCGGCCTTTTCTCTCTCGCCATTCTCGCCGCACTGACATCCTGCACCACCTTTGATCCCTACACTGGTGACGAAAAAGCCAGCAAAACAGCCATTGGCGCCAGCATAGGTGCCGGCGTTGGCGCTGTGGTGGCCTATCTGGACAACAAAGATGAAGACAGCCGCAAGCGCAATAAACGCATCTTGGCCGCTGCGGGCGGCGGCGCGGCCATTGGTGGTGGTATCGGTTATTATATGGACGCCCAGGAGGCAAAGCTGCGTCAACAGCTACGTGGTTCTGGGGTCAGTGTCGAGCGGGTTGGAGACAATATCAATCTGATTATGCCGGGCAATATTACCTTCGCCAGCAACAGTGCGGATATCAATGCGAGCTTTTATTCAGTGCTCGATTCAGTAGCCTTGGTGCTCGAAGAGTATGACAAAACCTTAGTCGTGGTTGCTGGCCATACAGACAGTGATGGTGGTGCAGCTTTTAATGAGGATTTATCCCAGCGGCGTGCGCAATCTGTTTCGAGTTATCTGGTGTCGCAATCGATCTTGCCGGTTAGAATAGAGACCATTGGTTTTGGTGAACGACAGCCTATAGCAGACAATGGCAGTGCCGCGGGCAAGCAGCTTAATCGTCGGGTAGAGATTACCCTGTTGCCAATTAGTGGCTAAATTCCTTTTGGGGCCTCTAGCGAACAGCGCCTGTGGCGCCTCTTAATAAGTTGAGTGCAGTGATCATAATCCGACCTTTTAAACCCTCTGATTGGCTCGATGTTTGGGCCATCATTAGGCCCATTTTCCACGCCGGTGAAACATACGCATTTTCTAATATAACCGAAACTCAAGCGCATGAGTTTTGGATTCATAACGTATCGGCAACCTTTGTCGCTGTTGATGAAAATGACTGCGTTCTGGGTTCATATTACATAAAGCCAAATCAACCACTATTGGGCGCTCATATATGCAACGCGGCTTATGTGGTTGATGAGAACCAGCGCGGAAAGGGTGTCGCATCGATGATGTGTGAGCATTCCCAAGAGGCGGCTTTAATGCAGGGGTTTCTGGCGATGCAATTTAACTTCGTTGTCTCAACAAATACAGGTGCTGTGCACCTCTGGGAGAAGCTTGGATTCTCGATTATCGGCAAGATTCCAGAGGCTTTTCAGTCTGCCAGTGGCTACGTCGATGCCTTTATTATGCACAAGAAATTGTAGGTGATTTGAAGGTAATATTCAGCGCCTGTGGCGTTCTATAATATTACAGGCTGTTTGAGTTGCCGCCATCCACCGCGATGGTTTGACCTGTTACATAGCTGGCATCAACCGCCAAAAAGAACGCGGTTCCAGCAATATCCATCTCACTGCCCAGGCGTCCCATGGGAACATTGTTGAGTACAGAGTTGTGTTTGGAAATATCATCTTCCTCGTGCTCAGGCCACAGAATTGCACCAGGTGCGACACTATTTACCCGTACATGAGGCGCCATGTCCAGCGCCATTGATTTGGTCATAGCGATATTGCCGGCCTTGGCAATGGTGTAGATTGGGTGATCCTTGAGCGCCTGTCGGGCATGCATATCAGAGATATTGACTACGGAGCCACGGGCAGCAGTAAGCTGTGGCGCCAAGCCTTGGGTCAGAAAAAACGGTCCTTTGAGATTGCTGTTGATAAGGTCGTCCCACTGCTGATTGGTACACTGTTCTAGGGGCGTGGGATAGAAGCTTGAGGCGTTATTTATCAGCACATCAAGACGTCCGATGGAGTCCACCAGTTGAATAATCTTATGGATACCAGCCATATCATTGAGATCCGCCTGCACCAGCACACAGCTATCGGCACGCAGCTTATTAAATTTCTCGCAGAGTCGGTCGGCGTCAGCAGCGGAACGGTTGTAGTGGATAATCACACTGTAGCCGGCGTTGTGAAATAGTTCGGCGGTGACTGCGCCAATACGTCTGGCGGCGCCAGTAATCAGTACTACAGGGGTTGCGGTGCTGTTGTTCATAATTCGCTACTTATTGGGATATTGTTGTTTGATTTCTGTCATACGTGCAGTACGGCGCAGATGTAATTGTCGACCAATCTCCGCGCCATCTAGCCCGGCTTCGACAAGGTCGGCAACACTGATATTGCTGATTCCGTCGAGTGCCGCGCGGAGATAGGCCGAAGAGGGGTATTCGCGATCTTCAAAGCCGGTTCTGCCGCGGGCATCAGCCTCGCAGCAGAGAATAAAGTCTTCAAGACGGTCGCGGGATTTTAGTGCGCCCACGCCTTTGAGTAGATTGACAATAGTTTCTGCTTTGAGCTCCAGGGCTTTGTGACACATCAGGTGATACTCGGTGACTACCAGAGCTAACTGACGCACATCATTGGGTACCTTAAAGCGATCGCAAACATCATTGACCAATGACACGCCGCGGGCTTCGTGGCCGCGATGGCTGGGCAGTACATGGTCTGGGGTAATACCTTTGCCAAGATCATGAACCAGCACGGCGAAGCGAATTTTGCTGCTGTCGGAAAGCCGAACTGACTGCTGCAGTGCCATCAAAGTGTGGATGCCGGTGTCAATTTCTGGATGATAGTCGGCGCGCTGTGGCACACCAAACAGCCGTGAGACTTCAGGAAAGAGAACATCCAGCGCACCGCATTGACGCAGGATGTCTATATAGACATCAGGTGAGCGCTCGCCGAGGGCCCGCTCAGTTTCTTTCCAAACTCGCTCAGCGACCAAATAATCCAGCTCGCCGCTGTTGGCGATTGCGCTCATCAATTCCATGGTTTCAGGAGCAATAGTGAACCCCAGGTGGTAATAGCGGGCGGCAAAGCGGGCCACTCGTAACACTCTCAAAGGATCTTCGGTAAAGGCGTCAGAGACATGGCGGAGGATCTTTTTCTCCAGATCGGCCTGACCCTGATAGGGATCGTAAAGCTGGCCATCCTCATCTTCGGCCATGGCGTTAATCGTCAGATCCCGGCGCACCAGATCTTCTTCAAGGCTGACATTTGCAGCGGCATGAAAGGTAAAGCCGCCGTAGCCATGACCTGATTTGCGTTCGGTGCGGGCCAGGGCATATTCTTCACCAGTGTCAGGTTTGATAAATACCGGGAAATCGTTGCCGACGGGCAGGTAACCGAGTTCGACCATTTTTTCTGGGGTCGCACCCACCACCAGCCAATCATTTTCATCACTGAAATAATTGAGTAATTTGTCGCGAACGGCGCCGCCAACTCGATAGATTTTCATGTAGATTTCCAGTGCCTGAGCCAGTGTCTTGACTAGTCTCTGAACTAATTTCTGAATTTAATAGCTCAGCTTGCGGATTGTCTGCGTTTGAGTTGTTTAGCTCTTAACGCAGTGGATACGCGCTATTGTAAGGCTCGCTGAGTTTGAGCTCAATCAATAACCGATTCTGCAGAAGGGTTTTTAACGGCGGGTAAGTAACCCATCAACATCGTAGCAATCAGAGTTTCTATTGAAGACATTGATGGGCTAAAGAGAAATAAACTAGTCTTCGCGACTGGTGATCTCTAATAAATGGTAACCAAACTGGGTTTGAACGGGACCGTGAACCATACCCAGCTCACCGGCGAATACTACATCGTCGAATTCTTTGACCATTTGTCCTGGGCCGAACTGACCGAGATCACCGCCGCGGCTACCTGAAGGGCAGCTTGAATGCTCACTTGCTACGTTGGCGAAGTCTGCGCCAGCTTCAATCTGCTGCTTTAATGTTGCACATTTCTCTTCGCTATCAACCAATATATGTCGCGCACTTGCTGTGGCCATTCTATTTTCTCCATATTGAATTAGATTAGGGGGATTGTTGGGCTGATTATCGTGGTAAAGAGGGCAGTTGTAAATTACTCCACTTCCTCGGTGCTGTGCATCAGATCGCGAAGTGCTTGTTTGTCGAGTATTTCTATCTCTTTTTTATTCACCGAGAGGTATTTGTTTCTCTGGAAATGCCCCAGCACGCGGCTGACCGTTTCAACTGTTAGGCCGAGATAGCTGCTGATTTCACCCCTGGACATAGGCAGCCAAATTCGCGTCGAAGAGAGCCCCTGTAGGGCCCGGCGATCAGAGATGCTGAGTAATAGACTGGAGAGTTTTTGCTGTGCCGAGCTGCCTGCCAGTAGCGCAATCAAGCGTTGGTCGGCGTTGATCTCGCGACTGATCAGCTTCATCATATATCTTTGGATCGAGGGTATTGAATTGCCTAATTCATCTAGCTGCTCATAGGGTATTTGGCAGACAGAGGTGGTCTCAAGAGCTATAGCTGTTTTTTGATACTGCTCGTCGGCTAGTCCATCCCAGCCAAATACCTCCCCTGGGAAATAGAATCCAGTGACCTGTTCGCGGCCATCGGAATCAATGCAAAAGCATTTAATTGAGCCGGAGCGAACAGCGTAAACAGAGGTGAAGGGGTCGCCGCTAAAATACACTCCTTCCCTTGGCTGCAGCGGTTTTTTACGCTGGATAAATTCGTCGAGTTTGTAGAGGTCATCGGCATTCAGGCCCAGAGGTAAGCAGAGGCTGCTGATACGACAGCCGTGGCAGCTAAGCGGTCTTTCGAAGCCGACGAATATTTTTTTTGTAGTCTCGATGATTAGAAATCCCTATCAATAATGAGTCTGCGGCTAGATCTTCACTGGTATTTGGGGACATTAATGTAAACGATTAGTCACAATATCTTCTAGATGGCTCAGGTCGCGTCCAGCAACCGTTAATCCACCCATACCCTTAAGTTCAGTATAGACCTTGAGTTGATTTACATCAGTCCGATTTTCCCTGTGTTCAGATAATTTGTGCCGTCGGACGGTTTGCCTACTACACTGAAACTACTGTAAATAACGCTATTGCGAGGGTTGTAATGAAAAATATGCTGGTTGTGATAGATGGCTCAAGTAGTGACGAACATGTGCTCAGGCAGGCAATTCAATTGGCCGCTACCAGTGGCGGTGATATCCATCTATTTATGACTGTATATGATTCCATTGAAGAGCTTAATCGCTATGTGGGATTCGATAATTATCAAGAGGTGAAGCAGTCGATACTCGATGAAGCCGAGGTCAAGCTGCGGCGACTCACGGATAAATTTGGCGATCACTTTACATCGACCATGCACTGGGGCCGGCGCTGGCACTTTCATGTGATCTCGGAGGCGAAAAAGATTTCCGCCGACCTGGTGATTAAGGCGGTGCAGCGCCATTCTCGTATAGCTGAATTTTTGCATACCCCGGAGGACTGGCATCTACTGCGCGGTGCCAGCTGTCCAGTTTGGTTGGTCAATGATTCCACTGCACAATTAGACAGAGTGGTGGCAGCTTTTAGCACTCTGGATGAAACTGAAAATCATCGACTCTTGGGCGAGCGTGTGTTGCAAAAAGCCAGTGAGCTGGCCACTGCTCTGGATGCCGAATTACATGTGGTGTCGGTGGTCCCAGACTGGTTGCAAACTCAGGCCATTGTTGGGCCTATGCCTGGAATGCCCGGTCAGTTCCCCACCGTGATTGCGGATATGGGTGAACAGGCCTTGGACCATGCCGAAAAAGTTATCCGCGAGACTCTTGTCAAGCTCGCTATTGATGCAGATGCCATTGAGGTCAGGCGTGGTTTTGCTGATGTTGAACTTGCGGATGCGGTAGGGGACAACGGTGCTCTAGTAATTGGCAGTGCTGCAGCGAGAAAGCTCACGACCAAGGTGGCGGACAAACTGTTTGGCAATACTTCGGAGAAGGTCATTCATCATGTTCGTGGGGATGTTTTGGTCGTTCACTAGTTATGTTTCCGCCGCATGTAGCGGCCCACTGGTGATGGGTCGCTAATCTAACACTTTTGTTTATTACTTCGCTGGCCCATCCCATAGCTCCGCGAGACGTTTCTCGCGACCACAGCCCCAGCGGTAATAGTTGTAGCGTATTGGGTTTTTTAGGTAGTAATCCTGATGGTAATCCTCTGCGGCATAGAAGCGACTCCAGGGCGTGAGCTGGGTGACGATCTCAGCTTTTAAAAGGCCGCTGGCAGCGAGGGCATCCTTTGACGATTGGGCGATACTGCGCTGCTCTTCAGTTTGATAGAAAATCTCGCTGCGGTACTGCTGACCGCGATCACAGAATTGACCGCCGTCATCTGTGGGGTCAATAGTCTTCCAGAAATACTCCACCAGTTCACTGTAGCTGACCGTTTGATCATCATAAATCACTTCGACGGCTTCGGTATGGCCGCTGCCTCCGGCCGAAACCTGTTTGTAGGTTGGATTCTTTAGTTGGCCTCCGATGTACCCAGATGTGGCGGATATCACACCATCGAGCTTTTCGAAATCACTTTCAGTGCACCAAAAGCAGCCTCCGGCAAACACAGCGCTCTGTTCCTTGGCAGCGGCCTTTAATGTCATAAAGCTGCAAAGGCTGAGGGCAATGATGGTGGCGGTAAGTGATCGGTTAGGCTTCATTCTTTTGTTTGCTCCATGATAGTAATTAAGTGACTCAATCTCTTATACAAATGTTACGGCTTGAACGCAGTCAGGGATTGGAGTGCTAAAGCGGCTAGTAGTTTCAGGCAGACAGTTTCGGGCGGATTTTTGTATCCTCTATTTTAGCTACACCTCTGTCACTGGGGCGATTTTGATGTTGTTATTTCCTCTTGGCAAAACTATTTTTTAACTCATTGAAAAACATGGGTTTTAAGTTCTTGACGAAAACCTGTTTTGGAATTACTTTTTTGCATGTTGATGAGGCCAGCGCGGTGGGCTGAATCCCGATGTGGGCTCTAATTGAAGGGTGACTTATGAGCGATGAAATAGAGCTAGATACAGACGACGATTTTGCAGAGCAGCAAGAACCTGTGCTGTCTGAAAAGCGTCAAATGGAGGTTGATCGCGAAGCGCGCCGCCGCCTGGAGGAAAAGCTTGAGCAGGCGCGGCTCAAAAAACAGATCCAAGACTATGATTACGATTTTGACTTAGATTGAGGCCGAAGGTCTAAGATAAAAAGCTTGGGGTAGAGAGTTAATGACAAAAGGCCTGGTCATTTAATAACAATCCCGGCTCGGTCCTCACGCCGAGCTTTCTGATACCCCCCCGATCAACATTTTCACTGCGCAGCTATTAAGCAGATTTTTGCAACATTCCAACCCTAATGTTGGCATAATGGGCAGCGTCAAAAATTCACTTCCCTTGGAATCTATTTGTGTCGCAAGCGCCATTATTGAGTGTTGAAAATCTCGCCTTCGAACGTGATGACTGCGGCCTGTTCTCAGGGGTAAATTTTTCTGTGGCCGGCGGCGACCTGTTGCAGATTGAGGGTGCCAATGGCAGCGGCAAAACGACCCTGCTGCGCCTGCTTACCGGTTCCCTTCAGCCCAGTGCTGGGGATATTTTCTATCTTGGTCAGTCGCTATCCAAATGCCGTTATGGCTACCTCTCAGATATGCTTTATATTGGGCATCAGCCCGCGGTTAAATTAAATCTCAGTGCCGAGGAAAATCTGCGCTGGATGGTGGCTAGTTCAGCCCAGTCAAATAGCCTATCAGTTAAGGATGCGCTCACTCAGGTTGGCTTGGCCGGATACACGGATATGCCCTGTTACGCCCTGTCTGCAGGTCAGCATCGCCGGGTTGCTCTAGCGCGGTTGCTGATCAGCGAGGCGCGCCTCTGGTATCTGGATGAACCCTTCACCTCAATTGACAAGCAGGGGGTGATATTTTTGCAGTCCTGCTTGCAGCAACATGTGGCGAAGGGCGGTGCTGTGATTCTCTCGACTCACCAAGATCTGGCAATAACCGGCCTACGTAAATACAAACTGTTGCCTTCAGTTGAGAGTTTGACCTAATGGCGAGTCAAGCGTCGCGAAAAATGGACAGTGGTTTTGCCGCCTGGTTGCGACGGGATCTACTGTTGGCCTATCGGCGCAGTGGCGAAGTGGCCAGTCCAGTTATATTTTTTATTATGGTCTCGACCCTGATTCCTCTGGGCTTAACGCCAGAAGCTGCACAGCTTGAAAAGGTTGCGGCGGGCATGATTTGGGTGATGGCTCTGCTGGCGACACTGCTGTCAATGGATGGATTGTTTACCAGTGACTATCAAGACGGTAGTCTTGAGCAGATGCTAATTACTCCCCAGTTATTGCCGCTGCCCCTATTAGGCAAGATAGCGGCTCACTGGCTGACTACTGGTCTGCCCCTGACGCTGGTTTCACCGCTGCTCGGATTGATGATGTCGCTGCCCAGTGTGGGTTATCTGCCGCTGGTCAGCAGTCTGGCCCTCGGCACCGCCTGTTTAAGCTTGGTCGGTGCTGTGGGTGCGGCGCTGACGGTGTCCCTGCGCAAAGGTGGCCTGTTGCTGTCACTGCTGGTAATGCCTTTATACATGCCAGTGATTATTTTTGGTACGGCGACGGTAAGCTATGCCGTGGATGGATTAAATTGGCTGCCGCCCCTGGCGATACTGGGCGCTATGCTTGCCGCATCAGTGGCGCTCTGTCCTCTGGCAGCTGCCGGGGCGTTGCGCGTCACGGCCAGTAACTAATGAATGAAATAGGTTTGCAGATATGAGTTGGCTTTCTGATAAGTTCTCCAACACTCTCTTCGGTGAGTCCTCGAAGGAGTCTCCAAGCTGGCAGTGGTTTTATCGCCTCGGGTCACCGCGGTGGTTCTATCAGCGCAGTGGTCAATGGTTACCTTGGTTGTCTCTGGCGGCACTGCTAGTGCTGGCCACCGGTTTGGTCTGGGGACTGGCTTTTGCTCCCGAAGATGCCAAGCAGGGCAATAGTTTTAGAATTATTTATATCCATGTGCCAGCGGCGTTCTTAGCCCAGTCAGGCTATTTTATTATGGCTATAGCCGGCGCCATCGGGCTAATTTGGAAGATGAAAATTTCCTATATGGTCATGAAAGCGGCGGCGCCCATAGGTGCTGTCTTGACCTTTATTGCACTGTTTACTGGCGCGGTATGGGGTAAGCCCACCTGGGGTGCCTATTGGGTCTGGGATGCGCGGATTACTTCTATGCTGATTTTGCTGTTTCTCTATGCCGGTGTAATGGCTCTGCAGTATGCCTATCACAGCGTCGACGCGGCGAGCAAGGCCAGTGCGATTCTGGCCCTTGTGGGTACAGTGAATATTCCGATTATCAATAAGTCGGTGGACTGGTGGTATACATTGCATCAGCCGGCGACGATCAAACTGACGTCGGCGCCGAGTATGCATATGGATATGTTTATGCCTCTTCTGGTGATGATTGTCGGCTTTTATCTGTTTTACGCAGTGGCGCTTATTCTGCACACGCGCAATGAAATCCTCCGTCGTGAACGCAAGACCAGCTGGGTTCGCGAGCTGGTAACTGCCAAGGCGGGGGGCTAACTATGTACTTTGAGAGCTTCGAGGCCTTACTACATATGAATGGCCATGGCGTCTATGTGTGGTCATCGCTTGCAGTGACTTTGGCGGCAATGCTGTGGTTGGTTATTGCGCCACTGTTTAAGCAGCGCGCGCTGCTGCAAGAAGTGAATCGAGATATCCAGCGTCAGCAGGATCGTGAGCGTGCCGCAAAAACAGCATCTTTGTCAGACAGTCATGAGGAAAGTAATTAATGCATCCATTGCGTAAACAACGTTTACAGTTAGTCATACTGCTTGTGGTGGCCGCGGCCTTAGTGATCGGTCTGGTGGTCTACATGCTCCGCGAGAATGGCAATTTCTTTTACACCCCAGCACAGATTGTTTCCGGTGAAGCGCCGAAGAGTACGTTTTTGCGTGCTGGTGGCATGGTGGTAGATGGCTCGGTGCTGCGCTCGGATGATTCCCTGTGGGTCCAGTTCAAGATTACCGACGGTGTCGAGATGCTGACTGTCGAGCACACCGGCATACTTCCGGATCTGTTTGCTGAAGGCGAGGCCGCTATTGCCTCCGGCAAGGTCGATGAAAATTTGGTGCTCCAGGCGACCCAGATTTTGGCCAAACACGATGAAAAATATACCCCTCCCGAAGTGGCGGATGCTATGAATGCGGCCTACAAGGCGAAGCAAGAAGAGAAAAAAGAGCAGGGCGGGAGCTATAAATGATTGCTGAATATGGTCATATAGCACTGATTGTCGCCCTCTGTCTCTCTGTAGCTCAGGCGATTGTTCCCATGGCTGGTTCCTTTGCCGGCTATCGCACCTGGATGCGTCTTGGCCACTCGCTGGCTCTTGGCCAACTTGTCTTTGTGGCGATCTCGTTTGCCTGTTTAACTGCGGCGTTTGTGCAGGATGATTTCTCTCTGCAGTATGTGGCGAATAATTCCAATACCCTGCTGCCAACGCAATTTAAGGTCAGTGCGGTATGGGGTGCTCACGAGGGCTCGCTGTTGCTTTGGGCGTTGATCCTTGCGGTCTGGTCTGCGGCGGTGGCGATGTTTAGCGGCCATCTGCCTCTAGTGCTTTCATCGCGAGTACTGTCGATTCTCGGCGCCATTTCTGTAGGCTTTGGCCTGTTTATTCTTCTAACCTCGAATCCTTTTGCGCGAATACTGCCATTCTCTCCCACCGAGGGCGGCGATCTAAATCCGCTGCTGCAAGATTTCGGTCTAATTGTCCATCCACCTATGCTGTATATGGGGTATGTCGGCTTTTCAGTGGCCTTTGCCTTTGCTGTGGCGGCGCTGATTGGCGGTCAATTCGATAGCGCTTGGGCGCGCTGGGCACGACCCTGGATTAATAGCGCCTGGGTATTTCTCACCATCGGGATCACCCTCGGCAGCTGGTGGGCCTACTACGAACTGGGTTGGGGCGGCTGGTGGTTCTGGGATCCGGTGGAAAACGCCTCGCTGATGCCCTGGCTGGTGGGAACTGCGCTGGTGCACAGTATTTCGGTAACGGAAAAGCGTGGCGCCTTCCGCAGCTGGACCTTGCTATTGGCTATTTTGGCTTTCTCTCTCAGTCTTCTGGGTACCTTCTTGGTGCGTTCGGGGGTGCTGACGTCGGTACATGCCTTTGCCAATGACCCAGAGCGCGGTATCTTTATTCTCGCTTTTCTTGGCTTGGTAGTGGGCAGCTCGCTGTTGTTGTTTGCCCTTCGAGGGCCTGTTGTTCAGCGTCAAAAGGGCGATGCCGAGGTGGTTAGTTACAGCGGCCTATCCCGAGAAATGATGCTGTTGTTGAACAATGTCCTGTTGGTCAGCGCCATGGCGATGATCTTGATCGGCACGCTCTATCCGCTGATTGCGGATGTCTTGGATCTGGGTAAGATTTCCGTTGGGCCTCCCTACTTCAACTTCTTCTTTGTCCCTATGGCTCTGGGTCTGATGGTAGCTATGGGCTTTGCAGTGTTCTCCCGCTGGAAGAAAACTGATGCTCAGATGTTGCGCCAGAAAGGCATGCTGCCTTTTCTGATCAGTCTCACTGCTGCGCTGATATTGCCGCTATTTTTGGCTGAGAGTATGTCGTGGGAGACCTATTCGATTACAGCCGCAATTACCCTTGGTGCGAGCTTTTGGGTCGTGACTATGAGTCTTGAGGATCTGTGGCAGAAGTTGGACCGCGGTTCTTCCAAGGCGGGCTCCAGATTAACAAATATGACTAAATTGCCCGGCAGTTACTGGGGAATGCAGGTCGCCCATATAGGTATAGCCGTTTGCGCCCTTGGCGTTGGCTTAAGCTCGGTCTATGACGTGCAGAAAGATGTGCGTATGGTGCCCGGAGATCGCGCGGAAGTGGCCGGCTATGAGTTTACTTTCGATAGTCTCGACTTTGTTCAGGGTCCTAACTACGGTGCCAGTCGTGGGCAGATTAGTGCCTATAAAAATGATCGCCTGGTGGCTGTATTGCACCCAGAGAAACGCAAATATGAAGCGCGCAATCAGGTAATGACCGAAGCGGCTTTGGATGCTGGTCTGACTCGTGATCTCTATGTCTCTCTCGGCGAGCCGCTTAAAGATGATGCCTGGGCTATTCGCCTGCATGTGAAACCCTTTGTCCGCTGCATCTGGTTGGGCGGCTTAATGATTGGTTTGGGTGGTCTGCTATCGGTGATGGATAAACGCTATCGTCGACGTCAGCCAGGCGCTCTATCAAAAGCTCAATCAGCAGCTCAGTCAGGAGCAACAGCGCTAGAGGTCGGCGCACAATGAATCGGCTAACTCTGTTTATTCCCTTTGCTCTCTGTCTGGCCCTAGGCGCCTTTCTCTTTTTCAGCCTTGGCAAAGACCCTTTGGATCTACCCTCAGCTCTGGTCGGCGAACCCTTTCCAGAATTTTCTCTCGAAGAATTACACGAGCCTGAGCGCCAAGTTAGCACCGATGATTTTGATAGTCAGGTGCTGCTGGTCAATGTTTGGGCGACCTGGTGCTTTGCCTGTCGCATTGAGCATCCTTGGCTAAATAGCCTGGCTAAAGATGGCGTGGTGATAGTCGGTCTCAATTACAAGGATCATCGCAAGCTGGCTCAGGACTGGCTGCAAGAGCGAGGTGACCCCTATCAGTTTTCAATATTTGATCCCCGCGGTGTGCTGGGTATTGATCTGGGTGTCTACGGCGCGCCGGAAACTTATCTAGTCGATGCCGAGGGAATTGTTCGTCATCGCCGTGTGGGTGTGGTGGACGAGCGGGTATGGAATGAGGAGTTCCGCGATCTGTATCAGCAGTTAGTGGACGAAGCCAATGCAGAGTAATGTGTGGCCGAGTTTGGGCTTGTTGAAACAAGTTGGCTTATTCCTCCTGTTTTCTAGCGCCGCCATGGCGGTTGAGGATGTAGTCAGTTTTTCCGATGAATCTCTGCGCCCCCGCTATCAACAATTGCTTGAAGAGCTGCGCTGTCCCAAGTGCCAAAATCAAAATTTGGCAGACTCCAATTCGGCAATTTCCCAAGACCTGCGTGCCGAAGTGCAGCGTCTGCTAGAGCAGGATTTGACCGATGCCGAGATCAAAGACTACCTAAAAAATCGCTACTCAGAATTTATCCTCTACCGTCCAGAAGTGAATCGCGCCACTTGGTTTTTATGGGCTGCGCCGGTGGTACTAGTGGTACTGGGTGGATTGATTGTGCTGCGCCTGTCGCGGCGCAAGAAGCTCGGCGACAGTCAAGAAACCGATATACCTGTGCGCAGTGCTGACCAACAGCAGCGTCTCGATAAATTATTGAATAGCCCTAAACAAGGATCTGAATAATGAGTCTTGGACTCGTCACAGCAATACTAATCTTGGGTACCATACCCTTCGTCGCGCTGCCGTTTTATACCGCCAGTAAACGAGAGCAGGCTGAGAATAGCTCTGCTGAGGAAGCGGCTAATATTGCCGAGCAGGCCAATATTGATATTTTTCGCGATCAGCAGCTGCAGTATCAACAGCAGCTTGATCGTGGTGAGATCAGTACCGAACAGCAAGCCCAGATGTTGGTCGAGGCTGAACAGTTATTGTTAAACAACACCGCGGCTGCGCAGCAACAAGCTGCTTTAAATGGCACGGCGAAGGGATTTTGGCTTCTGCCGGTTTTAATTGTGGCTATTTCTCTGGCCAGCTTAGGGATGTATCGCAGCCTGGGTTCCGGAATTGATCAGCAGATTGCTGAGACACTTGCTGAACGCATGGTTAATCAGCAATCTCAGGTGACTCCAGAGTTGCTTGCCAGAATCGCTGAGCGGGTCAAGCAGCGGCCCGATAATCTCTACTACTGGACTATTTTGGCTGAAGATGCTGTTGCAGCCAGCAATATGCTAGCAGCATCTGACTATTTTGCCGAGGCACTGCGGATTCAGTCGAATGAACCCTACCTCTTGGCTCAATACGCACAGGCACTCTTTTTTGTCGATGCCAACCGCTTTTCCGATCGGGTGATTGCGGCGTTGGACCAGGCCTATGGTGCCGACTCTCAGAATCAAACTGTGTTGGGACTGAAAGGTATTCAGGCATTTCAAGAAGCGGATTACCCACGCGCTATAAGCTATTGGCAGGGCGCTGCTCGTGGACTGAACCCAGCGGGTGACAGTTGGAAAGCATTGCAGGGTGGAATTCAGCAGGCGCTGCAGTTGGCTGGTGATATGCCCACGGATAGCGACGCAGTGACGGTCACTCTCAATCTGAGCATAGCGCCGAGCATTCAGTTTGAGCCAGGCCAGTTAGTCTTTGTGGCGATTGTCGAAGCCGACGGTCCGCCAATGCCTTTGGCAGCACGCAAACTGCTGGCCAGTGAATTACCTCTTGAACTAACACTCAGTGACAGCGATGCGCTGATGGCCGGCCGCAGTCTCGTCGATAAAAACATCAGGGTGGTGGCAAGGTTGTCCAGCACTGGCAGTGCCACACCTCAGCAAGGTGATTGGCAGGTGATTAGCGATGTGGTCGAGAGCAGTTCTGCAGACCTTCAATTCTCTTTAGAGATCGCCTCGCCCTACGCACAGTAGGGCCTTTTTTCGCGTTATTTTGAAGTTCTCCCGGGCGCTTCTGAAGTTCAGTGGAGTGAGTTTTTATTTCTGTTTTGTGTCAGTGCCTGAACGTGTAGAATAACCATCAATTGTAGGCAGTGATTGATCTTGGTTGCGCACTGCCTACATGATTTTTCACACGACTTATTACATAAAAGACTGACTACCTATGCGGCTTAAATCGATAAAACTGGCTGGATTTAAATCCTTCGTTGACCCGACATCAGTCCATTTTCCGAGCAATCTCTGTGCCGTCGTCGGCCCCAATGGCTGTGGCAAATCCAATATTATCGATGCCGTTCGCTGGGTGATGGGTGAGAGCTCCGCAAAGAATCTTCGCGGTGAGTCCATGACCGATGTTATTTTCAATGGCTCCGGTGGTCGTAAGCCTGTTGGTCAAGCGTCTATTGAACTGATCTTTGATAACTCCGAAGGGCGTATCGTCGGCGAATATGCCTCTTATTCCGAGATTGGCATCAAGCGCAAAGTGACCCGAGATGGTCAGTCAAACTACTATTTAAATGGCAGCAAATGTCGCCGCCGTGATATCACTGATATTTTCCTTGGCACCGGTCTAGGACCGCGCAGTTACGCGATTATTGAGCAGGGCATGATCTCCCGCCTAATTGAGGCCCGTCCGGAAGAACTGCGGGTTTATATCGAAGAAGCCGCAGGCATCTCCAAATACAAAGAGCGTCGCCGGGACACTGAAAACCGTATCCGCCGTACCATGGAAAATCTTGAGCGTCTCACCGATATTCGCGACGAGCTAGGTCGTCAATTAAATCGTCTTGAGCGTCAGGCCAAAGCGGCCGAAAAATACTCCGAGTACAAAAAAGAAGAGCGTCAATTGTCCGCTGAGTTGCTGGCCCTGAAATGGCGTGGTTACAACGCCTCGGCCATGGAACAGAAGCAGGTCATTGGCGAGCTGGAAATTGAGCGTGAGCGCATTGTTACCGAGCGCATTGGCTGTGATACCTCAATTGAGAAATTGCGCACTCAGTCAGCTGACTTAAACGATACCTTCAATGAAGTGCAGGGGCGCTTCTACAAAGTTGGCGGTGATGTTGCCCGCATTGAACAGGCTATTGAGCACGCCCAACAGCGCGCCTCGGAACTGCACAAAGATCTTGAGCAGACGGAACGCAACTTTACCGAATCCGAACAACACCTTAACGCCGATATTCAGAAAGCCACCGGCTGGCAGGCGGAATTCGATCAATTGGCACCGGCTCTCGAACTGGCTCGCGAAGCCGAGACTGTTTCATCGGAAACCTTACAGGCTGCTGAAGAATCTATGCAGCAGTGGCAGCAGGCTTGGGACGAGTTTAATCAGACCTCTGCTGCACCGCGCCAGCAAGCTGAAGTTCAGCAGTCACGCATCCAGCATCTTGAACAGTTGATGCGTCGTCTCAGCGAACGCCACGATAATCTCGCCACTGAAGCTAGCAGTTATTTAGCCAGCCCAGCTGAAGAAGAGATGGCACTGATTCAAGAGCAGCTCAGCGATGCAGAGCAGGCTCGCGAACGTATCGAAAATCAACGCATAGAAAACAGTGCGCAGATTGAAAGCGCCCGCGGCAGCGTCAAGCAGCTCAGTGTTGAGTTGGATCAGGCCCGCAGTCAGCAGCAGAGTTTAAATGGCCGTCGCGCCTCTCTCGAAGCTCTGCAGCAAGCAGCAATGGGTGACGACGCAGAGAAAAAATGGCTCGACTCAAAAGGTCTGGGTTCCAACCCGCGCCTAGTGGATTCGGTCAAGCCGGACCATGGCTGGGAAGTGGCCGCCGAGACCGTCTTAGGCAGCTATCTACAGGCTGTTGCAGTGGACGATGTGGTGGCCAATATCGGCCTGCTCGATGATTTTAAAAAGGGTGAGTTGCTGTTGATTGGCAAAGCCGGTCAGGCGGCTGCCAGTGGTAACAAGGCCAAACTACTTAGCGATCTGGTTAGCGGTGATGCAGTGCAAGGTCTGCTGGGCAATATTTACGCAGCTGAAACACTGGCTGAAGCGGTCGCCTTGCAGCCGTCTCTGTCGCCGATTGAATCAGTGGTTACCCGCGAGGGTATCTGGCTGGGCAATAACTGGTTGCGCGTTGCTCGGGACAAAGATGCTACAGCCGGTGTGCTTAAACGCAAGCAAGAGTTGCTCAGCATTGGCGAGCAGAAGCAGGCCCTAGACAAGCAGATTGGCGAATTAGAAACGCAGCGCCAGAGCAATGAAAACAAACTCCAAGAGCTGGAAGCGCAGCGCCAGGAAATTGCTGGCAGTGTTGCTCAGCAGCAGAGCACCTATGCTGACCTGCGCTCTAAACTCAGTGGCTTTCAGGTTCAGATCGAACAGCTGAAAGCACGTAAAGAGCGGGCCGATAAAGAACTTGCCGAAGTCCATCAGCAACAGTTGTTGGAGCAGGAAAATTTAGCCGAAGCACGTCAGTTGCTGCAGCAGTCCATCGAAAAGATGGAAGCCGATACCGAGCGTCGTGAGACCTTGGTGGAACAGCGTGAAGGTTTTCGCGAGCATCTGGATACAGCCCGCCAAAAGGCTCGCCAAGACCGGGATCAGCGCCATGATCTAGCAGTCCGCGAAGGCTCATTGAGTACTCAGCTGAGCTCTATTCTTGAGGGTATTGAACGGCTTAAAGTCCAGGTGGCGAGACTCCAAGAGCGTCGCACTCAACTCCGTGAAGCCTTTGATATTAAAGATGATCCATCGGATAAGTATCAGCTTGAGCTAGAAGAAAAACTTGAGTTACGACTCACCATTGAAGGCGAACTGAATACAGCTCGCACAGAAATGGAAGAGGTGGACCACGAAATGCGCAAGCAAGAGCAGCAGCGCATGGAACGTGAAGAGCAGTTGCAGGAAGTGAGCGGCAGACTCGAAACCCAACGTATTGCCGCCCAAGAGATTACAACTCTGAGCCGCACCATTGAAGAGCAGATCGTCGAGAAGAGCGGCGATCTTGAGGTTCTGTTGGAAAATTTGGCTGAAGATGCCGAGATGGTCGACTGGGAAGAGCAGCTGCAGTTGATTGGCAACCGTATTAATCGTCTGGGTCCGATCAATTTAGCGGCTATAGATGAATACAAGATTGAATCTGAGCGCAAAGATTATCTGGATACCCAAAACGCCGAACTCGAAGAAGCCATGGAAACATTGAAAACGGCGATTCAAAAGATTGACCGTGAAACCCGTACGCGCTTTAAAGAGACCTTCGAGCTGGTGAACAAGAATATCCAGGAGCTGTTCCCGAAACTCTTTGGTGGCGGTCACGCTTACTTGGAACTGACCGGCGACGACCTGCTGGATACCGGCGTCACCCTAATGGCCAGGCCTCCGGGTAAAAAGAACGCCTCGATCCAGTTGCTCTCCGGTGGTGAAAAAGCACTTACTGCAATTGCCATGGTATTTGCCATATTCCGACTTAACCCAGCACCTTTTTGTATGCTTGACGAAGTGGATGCCCCCTTGGATGATGCCAATGTGGGTCGCTATGCAGCTATGGTTAAAGAGATGTCGGATCAGGTACAGTTTATCTTTATTACCCACAACAAGATTTCAATGGAAGCGGCCAATCAGTTGATGGGCGTGACTATGCACGAACCCGGCGTCTCCCGTTTAGTAAGTGTTGATGTCAATCAGGCGGCGGAACTGGCAGATGCCTGATAGTAAAAGCAGTAATGTAATGGAGTAGTGATCTGGGCGGATCAATCACTGAAAAGCGATTACCCGGCATAAAAATTGATATTTTTTGAGTAGCTGTTTGTATGGATGTTATTGGCCCAAGAGAAGTTTTAATCGCCGTAGGTCTGCTGGTTTTGCTGGCTGTCATCTTGGACGGCGCGCGTCGGATAAAACAACATCGCTACGAGAGCCTGCATATGTCGTCGCGGAAGTTACAGAAAAATTCTCGCACTGATGATTTTGAAGATCCCTTAAACGACAGCCAGTTCCCCTCCGGTGGTTCGCGCCTAGTGGGCATCAGAGACGAAGAAGATATCCAGCAGGTGGAAGAAAATTTACGCCGCGCTCTTGAGAACGGGCCGGACTTTCGCCATAAGCAGCCCAAGCAAGAACAGTTTCAACTCAATGAAGAGCCTGTTGCCAGTGCAAGAGTTTCCCCTAGGGCTGCGAAACTAGCCAAGCCCGCATCAGCCAAAACCACCTCGGGGCAGCAGCAGATATTGATTATGCATCTTATGGCACCCAAGGGTGAGGTGCTCAGTGGCCAGCAATTGCAAGAAGCCGCATTAAATGTTGGCCTTCGCTATGGCGAATTAAAAATATTCCAGCGCCATCTCCACGAAGACGGCTCTGGTGAAGTGCTATTTAGCATGGCCAATCTGGTCAACCCTGGCACCTTCGATCTGAAAACCATCGATCAGATGACCACTCCCGGTGTCACCCTGTTTATGGCTCTGGATGATATAGACGACCCAGTGTCCGCCTTCGACATTATGGTCGAGTCGGTGGATAGTATGGCCTCGGTTATGAACCTCAGCGTGCTCGATGAAACGCGCAGTTCCATGACTCGCCAGACCATCGATCATTATCGGCAGCGGGCCCGCGACGTTTCTTTTCGCCGCAGTCAGGGTCAGTGATCACAAGGATATTTAAATGGCACAAATTCTCGAGCAGGTTCGCGCAGAGTATGAACAGCTCAAGGATGAGTTAAACAAGCATAACCACAGCTACTATGTGCTTGATCAACCGACGATCCCCGACAGTGAATACGATCGCAGCATGCGACGGCTTCAGGACATCGAGCAGCAGCATCCCGAATTAGTCAGTGATGACTCCCCTAGCCAGCGGGTTGGTGGCGCGCCACTGGCATCTTTCTCACAGGTCAGTCACGCTGTGCCTATGCTCTCGTTGGATAACGCTTTCAATAAACAAGAGCTGGAAGCCTTCGATCGACGAATTAGCGATCGCCTCAACTATAAAGATGATCAGCAGATCGATTATGTCTGCGAGCCCAAGCTCGATGGCGTTGCCGTTAGTTTACTTTATAAAGAGGGACTTTTAGTCCGAGGTGCTACTCGCGGCGACGGCAAGGTGGGCGAAGATATCACTGCCAATGTGCGCACCATTAAAAGTATTCCGCTAAAATTAAGCGGTGTCGGTATTCCCGAACTTCTCGAAGTGCGCGGTGAAATCTATCTGCCCCGCGGTGGTTTTGACAAAATCAATGCGGTGGCCATCGCCAAGGGTGAGAAGCCCTTTGTCAATCCACGCAATGCCGCTGCTGGCAGCCTGCGGCAGTTGGATTCAAAAATTACCGCTAGCCGACCTCTGGAGATGTGTGCCTACAGTGTTGGCCAATTTCTGGGTGGTGAAACCCCAGATAGCCATTTGAATATGCTTAAAGCTCTCGGCGGCTGGGGGTTTAAAATTAATACCTACGTGGAAGCTGTTCAGGGTATCGCTGCCTGCGAAGCCTATTATGAGCGCATGCAAGAGCGCCGGGATCAGCTGCCTTACGATATAGATGGCATTGTCTACAAGGTCAATGACCTAGCCCTGCAACAGCGACTGGGCTTTGTTGCCAAAGCGCCGCGCTGGGCTATTGCGCGCAAGTTTCCCGCTCAAGAAGAGATGACCCAGCTGTTGGATGTGGAGTTTCAAGTGGGCCGCACTGGCGCCCTGACACCGGTTGCTCGTCTGGCTCCTGTGTTTGTCGGCGGTGTCACGGTGAGCAATGCAACACTGCACAATGGTGATGAAATTGCCCGGCTTGGCCTCTGTATTGGCGACACGGTGATTATTCGTCGCGCGGGCGATGTAATCCCCAAGGTTGCAGCTGTGGTCTTAGATCGACGTCCAGCGGACGCGAAACCAATTGTGTTTCCCGCGAACTGTCCAGTCTGTCAGTCATCGGTTAGGCGCGTCGAAGGTGAGGCGGTGGCACGCTGTTCTGGCGGCCTATTTTGCGGTGCTCAGAGCAAGGAGGCGATTAAGCATTTTGCCTCGCGCAAAGCTATGGATATAGACGGCCTCGGTGATAAGTTGGTTGAACTGCTCGTGGACCGCGGACTGATTTATTCCCCGGCGGATCTCTATGAACTGACTGCCGACAAGATAGCCGATCTTGAGCGCATGGGTGAAAAGTCAGCTCAGAATTTAATTGATTCAATTGCAGTCAGCCGACACACCACCTTAGGTAAATTTCTCTTTGCCCTGGGCATTCGTGAAGTGGGAGAGGCCACTGGCGAAACCCTGGCGCGTCACTTTGGTTCCCTTGAAAGGATTGTTGAAGCGGATCAGGATGCACTGCTAGAAGTCGACGCTATCGGGCCTGTAGTGGCTTATTATATTCGCGACTTTTTCCGTAATCCGGATAACTTGTCTATTATCAATGCATTGCGTGAATCCGGTGTCAGCTGGGACGATATAGATATCAGTGCGCAGGATTCTCAGCCTCTAAAAGGTCAGACCTGGGTGTTGACTGGCGGTATGGAAATTATGAGTCGCGCCGAGGCCAAAGATCGACTGCAGAAGCTCGGAGCTAAGGTGGCCGGCAGTGTTTCGGCGAAAACCACTCAGGTAGTAGCTGGCCCAGGAGCAGGTTCTAAGCTGACCAAGGCTCAGTCACTGGATATTCCAGTATTAGATGAAAAGCAGTTCTTGGCTTTTTTAGACGGTCATAAATAGCCCCGCAACTAGCAGTAATAGATAGTAGTAATAAGACAGTAATAAAGAGCGAAGGAGATAGAGATGAACATAGATGTTCGCAGCGAGTCAGTGGTCTACGGCTGCATTAAAAATATTGCCAGCGAAGAGCTTATTCAACAGCGTCGGCGCAATCGCGATGCTATGCAGGCGCTGCCTTCGTCGGAGACCTGGAGTCTGGTCAATCGGGAAATGTTTTCACTCACAGAGCCCGGCGCTTCAGATCAGAGTCTGGCTACAGAGGTGATGCACTTTGGTGCCTCCTATCAGGGTGTCGAACACGAGTGGACCTATTGGCTTGAACAGTTTGAGTCGCTGCTGCGTAAGATGTACTGGGTCAGCGCCACAGTGCATTTAGAAACTGAGATGTCCGGCCTGCACAGCTTTGTCTTTGCTACCGATGGTTTTTGTCATGAACCAGAGCGCTCTGATATTCAGATCCGCTGCGAGTGGGTTAAAGAGACAGCCTAGACCTTATTTATAATTCGAATGATTGATTGGGGTATGAACCTTTGAAGGCAACTGGAAAAAAAGCGATCAGACAGCGCTCGGCTTGGCTGGCGTCGATGTTTGGCTGCGCCGCCTTCTTACTGATGGCGGTGAAACTCTATAACGTCTCCCTCAGCAGCCTGGCCTCAAATCTTGTTATTGTACTGCTAATGCTGGCGGTTATTGTCGGTGCCGCTGCTGCATTGGGTTGGGTTATTGCGCGTCTTAGAATACGCCCAAGAACGCGTCGTAAATAATTGTCCACTCCAGCCTCGCCAACTCAAACATTCTCCTTCCGTCACTACCTCGCGACCATTGGCAGTAGTAATCTGGCCATGGGTCTCCATGCCGTACTCTACCCCTGGCTGGTTGTCGGTGTGCTGGAGGAATCACCCAGTCGATTAGGGCTGGCTCAGCTTGCGGTATTGTTGCCCAACTTACTGTTTATTTTGCCCGGCGGAGTGATCTCTGATCGCCGCCATCGCGGTACCTGGCTGTCACGCCTCTATATGCTCTACACGCTGCCCATTGCACTGCTGCTGGGCGCGATTATTTATGATCAGCTGACTTTCACTGTGTTAATTCTCTTTGGTATGGCCTTCGGCACGGTTTCGGCCTTTGTTCAGCCAGCCCGGGAAAGCCTGCTGGGTTATGCGTCACAGACGCTGATGCACCAGGCCGTAGCCAAAGTGGTGATGATCCAGTTTATTGCCCAGGGAATTGGCTTTGCCATCGCCGGTCAATTGGAGGGTTTGGGGCTGGCTGTAATGTTAGTAATGCAGCTGCTGATGTTTTTGCTCAGCTCGGTGCTGATTAGACGTAGTCATCCAGAGATGGCTGTGGATGAAACCATAGTTTCTGTAGAGGCTAAAGATAAACCTGCCCCGCGCAAAAGCCTCAAGGAGTTGCGCGCTGGTTTTGCGCTGTTTACCAGTGACAAGACCCTGTTACATCTGTTGCTACTGGTCTCAGCCACTGGCTTTCTCGCTTTTGGTGTCTATCTGGTGGGTATGCCACTCTTGGCGAGAGAGGGCTATCAGGGTGGGGCAGGGCTATTCGCATTGATGCAGGTAAGTTTTACTCTAGGTATCGTCGCAGCTAACTTTTCCGTCAGTCGGCAGAAACACACCTTTAAGCGTCCCGGTAGATTAATGATTATTAGTTTTCTCGGTCGCGGATCACTAGTGTTCTTTATCGCGCTGCTGCCGAACTTTTGGCTGCTCTTTCCGATCATTTTTGCCTGGGGAGCGTTCTCCGGGCTGTCTATGACTTTGGGCCGAACCATTCTGCACAATCAGGTTCCCCACTCCCATCGCTCGCGCGCCGCCTCTGTGTACCAACTCTGCCTGTTTGGCGGAGCGCCACTGGGCGCTTGGGTCTGCGGTTATGCCATTGAGCATACGGGACTGGCACTGACCTTTGCGGTTATCGCCATTCTAACATTGTTGGTCTCAGTGCTGGCTGCGGCGTTTTCGCCGCTCTGGTCACTTAAAGCAAAAGACCCAGCTACAGACCACTAAAAGCAATTAATGCTGCTGTAATCGCCACATTCAGCGACTCAACACCGTTGGCCATGGGGATTCCCACGCGGTGTTTGCTCAGCGCCGCAATCTCTTTACTGACCCCCTCAGTCTCATTGCCCAAGACATAGATAATCGGTGCCTGTGGCGTGAACTCAGCTAAGGGTGTCGCCTGATGGGATGACAGGGTGCAGACTTCAAAGCCCTTTTCGATAAAGGCTGGTAGCGCCTTGGCCAAGGACTCACAGCGCAAAATATTGCCTTTAAACACTGTACCTGCACTGGCCTTGATCACCAGGGCGGATATATCGGCACAGCCTTTACTGGGGAGCAACAGGCCATAGGCTGGGCTGGCGGTAATGCTGCGAATAATCATCCCCAGATTCTGTGGATTGGTAATGCCATCCACTGCAATCAGTGGTCGCTGATTGGCTGTCGGCAGCTGTTCCAGAGCCTGTTTGTAGGGCTGATAACCGGCACTGTGAATATCGCAGGCAACCCCCTGATCCTGTTTGCTGTTGCGCGAGATACGCGCCAGCTGTTCACGGCTGTGATAGCAGATTTCAATATTGCGCTGGGCAGCCAAAGTTTTAATCTGATCGACAATGCCACCGCCACGGTTGGACTCGGCCAGATGGAGGCGGAAAACTTCCAGAGAGCGATCGGCTAAAATCTCATAGACCGGCTTGCGCCCATAGACGGTAATAAGGCGATCGTAGGCGGATTTGCGTGCCAGATATTCGGGGCTGTCGGTTTGATTCATAAGATTTTATTTAGTCACTGTTGTTATTGGTCTGTAGCACTGGCCAGCAAATCGGATATTTTTTTCAAATCATCGCTACTGGCAAAGCCCTGCTGTTGAGCAAGGCCTACCGCAACTTCACCCAGTACAGTGTAAGCGCCACGCCACTGAGAGTTTGATGAGAGAGCGTTGAGATGCGTTGCCACAGTAGTCTCGTCGCCTCGGGAAATTGGCCCGGTTAAGCTATCTGCGGGATCTGAATTATTCAAATAGTTATCAACGGTCTGGCGAACCAGCGGATTGAGAATCAGCTCCTGCTGGGCAGCATCTATACCCGCTTCAGTTAACATTTGCTTGCTCATAGCCAGCAGCGCCACTAAATTGTTGCAGGCCATCACAGTGGCAGCATGATAGAGGCCTTTTTTATCACTTTTTAGGGGGAAGCACATCCCGCCTATGGCAGCGAACAAGAGGTTCAATAGCTTAACTGCCTGCTCATCCCCTTCTACTGCGCAGCTACTGCCAGGAAATGTAGAGACAGATTTTGTCGGGTTAGCAAAGCTATGTGTGGGGTGCACAGAAGCGCGGTAGCACTGATCGTCGGGCAGGCGAAGGATCTTTGAACTGAGAGATCCGCTGCAGTGAAAGACAATATTACCCGGCGCTAAAACACCAGATTTGGCTAAGGCTTCAGAGACTTCTTGGATAGCGTCATCTGGCGTACTGATAAGCCATAGATCAGCGGGTTTAAGCTGCTGAGAATCTTTTGCTGCAGCACCATCGCCGATAAATTCCACGGCCCTGAGGCTCGACTCGAGGCTGTTATTGAGTACTTGACCAATGGAAATAC